>ERZ1034730.28-NODE-28-length-69214-cov-18.919374_pt1 | contig 69214 bp, 55 predicted proteins | sample MGYA00520650_ERZ1034730 | MGnify/ENA primary metagenome ERZ1034730 (study PRJEB33766, sample SAMN09781702) | gut metagenome | biome: gut microbiome | host: Homo sapiens | place: Madagascar | study: EMG produced TPA metagenomics assembly of the PRJNA485056 data set... | reverse complement strand
TTTTAGTTTTTTATTTTTGAAATAAGTTGATTCTAAATTCTCATTGCTCTCTGTTGCATTACAGAGTGTGCGTTTATTCTCCTTTACGTTCCTCGCAGTTCTTCAATGAATGACTGATGCGGGCAGCACAGAAGTTGGGACCGCACATGGTGCAGTAATTGGCATCTACACTGTTGCTCGTCTTGTAGAACTCCAGCGCACGCTCTGGGTCGAGCGAGAGGTTGAACTGGTCTTTCCATCTGAAGTCATAACGGGCCTTGCTCAGCGCGTTGTCACGTACAGAGGCTCCTGGATGTCCCTTAGCCAAATCGGCAGCATGGGCAGCTATCTTGTAGGTTACCACACCTGTGCGAACGTCTTCCTTCTCTGGTAAGGCAAGGTGCTCCTTCGGAGTAACATAGCAGAGCATGGCTGTACCATACCAGCCTATCATCGAAGCACCTATGGCAGAGGTGATGTGGTCATAGGCGGGAGCTATATCGGTTACAAGAGGGCCCAATGTATAGAAAGGTGCTCCGTGACATTTCTCTATCTGTCGCTCCATGTTCTCCTTGATCTTGTGCATAGGCACATGACCCGGTCCCTCGATAAACGCCTGTACATTCTTTGCCCAGGCACGCTCCACCAGCTCGCCCATCGTGTCGAGTTCGGCAAACTGGGCTGCATCATTGGCATCGTAGGTTGAACCAGGACGCAAGCCATCGCCCAACGAGATGGCAACATCGTACTTGGCACAGATATCACAGATATCGTCAAAGTGCTCGTAGAGGAAACTTTCCTTCTGATGCACCTTACACCATTTCGAGATGATGCTTCCGCCCCGGCTCACGATACCTGTAAGACGAGTATCCGCCAAGTGGATATTCTTCAGACGGATGCCACAGTGGATGGTGAAATAGTCCACTCCCTGCTCACACTGTTCGATAAGGGTGTCGCGGAACACTTCCCATGTCAGGTCTTCTGCCTTGCCGTCCACTTTCTCGAAAGCCTGATACATAGGCACCGTACCTACAGGCACAGGACAGTTGCGCAATATCCACTCTCGGGTCTCATGAATATCATTGCCCGTAGAAAGATCCATCAGCGTGTCGCCACCCCACTTGCAACTCCACACGGCTTTCTCCACCTCTTCCTCGATTCCGGAAGTTGTGGCAGAGTTGCCTATATTGGTATTGATTTTTACCAGGAAGTTGGTTCCTATAATCATAGGTTCCGATTCAGGGTGCTTCTTGTTGGCAGGAATGACGGCTCTTCCCTCGGCAATCTCCTTGCACACGAACTCTGGAGTGATGTGAGTCTTGATGCCCAGCTCCTCGCAGTTCATATTCTCGCGGATAGCCACGTATTCCATCTCCTCTGTGATGATACCTTTCTTGGCGAAATACATCTGAGTCTCACCCTCCTTGCGGTTCTCTATCCATGACTGACGCAAACGGGGCAAGCCTTTGTTCAGGTCTATTTCCACATTGGGGTCACTATAGCAACCACTCGTATCATAGATATAGACAGGGGCATTGGGTTCCTCGTGGCGCACATCGCCCTCGAAAGTAACCGTTGGAGTAAGGCGCACCTTACGCATGCCCACTCTGAGGTCGGGGTAGAGTTTTCCCTTGAGATAAACCTTCTCTGAGGAAGGATAGTCAAACTTGATTTTTGTCTTCATTTATAAGTTGTATTAGTTTGTAATTACATGTCATTGTCCGTAGCCGAGATAAAGAGTCTCATCTCTTCTACAGGATTCTCCGCATTCAGGATAGCTCCGCTTACCGCTATTCCTGTCACGCCAGTCTGCATGATGGCTGGAATATCCTGGTGCAGAATTCCTCCAATGGCGACGATGGGGAGCTGAATGTCATGAGCCTTCATCTGTGCCGTGATGTCCCGATAACCCTCCAGACCCAGCACTGGCGACAGGTTCTTCTTGGTAGTGGTAAACCGGAAAGGACCACAACCTATGTAGTCGGCTCCCTGACGAGAAAGCCGCTCCACATCTTCGAAGGTATTGGCTGTGCCTCCGATGATTTTGTTTCGTCCCAACATCTTTCGAGCCTCATCTACAGGCATGTCGTTCTTGCCAAGATGCACTCCGTCGGCACCAGTAAGCCCCACCCACTCCACATGGTCGTCGAGAATGAATGTGGCATGATATTCATCGCATAATCTTCTTATCTTCTTTGCCGCCCGAAGGAAATCTATTTCCATAGCGTCCTTCATGCGCAACTGAATCCAACGGCATCCGCCCTGCAAAGCCAGCTTGGCGCCTTCTACATGGTCGTAACGCTCATTGGAATGGGTTATAAACTGTATCATATTCTTTTTTTTGTTTGTTTTTGTATCTTATGAGGGTTTTCGCTTAGTTGCGAAGAAAATATAAATTGGCTTTTTCTTTACCGAATCTTCAATATCTCGGGGTTGAAGAAATGGTCGACAGGACCGTGTCCTTTTCCTATCTCCACATCCCGGCCTGCCTCTATTGCTTGCGACAGATAATCCTTGGCTTGAGCTATGGCCTGACACATGTCCAAGCCACGGGCCAAGAACGAGGCAATAGCGGAAGAGAGTGTGCAACCTGTGCCATGAGTATTGCGGGTTTCTATCGTGGCATGCTCGTAGACTTCGGTTCTGCCATCGGCAAGATAGAGTTTGTCTATTTTCCTGTCGCCTTCCAAGTGCCCGCCTTTTATCAAAACAGCCTCACAGCCTAACGACAGGATGCGCAGGGCCGCCTGATCCATGTCGTCTGCCGTCTGTATTGAGGTATGAGAAAGTACGGAAGCCTCGGGAATATTGGGTGTCAGCAAGTTGGCCATCGGCAAGAGTTGCCGACAGAAGATATCGAGAGCATCTTGCTGCATGAGCATAGAACCGCTGGTCGACACCATAACGGGGTCGACAACAAGTGTAGTTCCAGGATAAAGTTTCAGCGTATCGGCTATGGTCTGGATAGTGGCCTTATCGTTCACCATTCCTATTTTGACAGTATTGGGCTGTATGTCGTCCATCACAGCCTTGATCTGACCTGCCACAATTTCGGGTTCTATGGCTTGAATGGCCTGAACGCCCTGCGTATTCTGTACAGTAACAGCAGTAATGGCCGATGCCGCATAAACGCCCAATGCCGACATGGTCTTGATATCAGCCTGTACGCCTGCTCCTCCACAACTATCGGAACCGGCAATGGTCAATGCACAAATATACCTCATTTCAATCTACATTTTTCTTTAGAAGAAGAGGCGCACACACACGTACCTTACCAATAAAAGATAATACGGAATAGAAATATCCCTGCGGCAGCATTATCTGCGTCAGGTTCTATGGGTATAATCTCAGCAGCACAACCGTGCAGCACCCCTTATTTCTTGTTGTTGATTTATTATTTTCGCTTACAAAGATAAGCAATAATCGGCAACGAGCCAACTATTCACGGATAATTTAAGATTTATTCAAGAAAAGAAAAAGGCGCGTCGCAAGTAAAAACCTACGGCACGCCTTAAAAAGATATATCTTAATTCTTCAGTTTACTTCTCCTCTGGAGCCTTGTCGATGAGATCCATGAACTGGTCGAGCTTAGGAGTGATGATGATCTGAGTGCGACGGTTGCGCATCTTGCCCACCTCAGTATCGTTGGTTGTCACAGGGTTGTACTCACCACGGCCACCTGCTGTGAGGCGCTTAGGAGATACACCGAAGTGCTCCTGCAGATACTGTACTACAGATGAAGCACGCAGAGCTGAGAGGTCCCAGTTGTTGCGGATGTTCTTCATCTTAGGACTTGTGGTGCTTACAGGTACATTATCGGTATTACCCTCTACCAATACATCGTAGTCCTTATAGTCCATGATGATCTTGGCAATCTTGCTCAGAGTCTCCTGTGCGCGGCTGTTTACCTCATAGCTTCCACTCTGATAGAGCATATTGTCGGCCAAAGAGATGTAAACCACACCCTTGAGTACCTGTACGTCTACTTCCTTCAACTCTTCCTTGCTCAATGAGCGGGTCAGGTTGTTGGTAAGCACCATGTTGAGTGAGTCGCTCTTGCTCTTCACCTCTACCAAGTGACGGATGTACTGGTTAGACTCGTTAATCTGGTCAACGAGCTTCTCGATGCTGATATTGTTCTGGTTGGCGTTGTTCAAACTCTTGTCGAGAGCTGTCTGCATAGAAGAATAGTCCTTCTTCATCTGTGCGAGCTGATCCTCGAGAGTAGTAACGCGAGCCTGTGATGCAGCGAGTTGCTCCTTGGCTGCCTGATAATTACCGGTCAGTTCCTTATTCTCGGTCTGACAATTCTGTAACTCTTTTTTGCTGGCGCAGCTTGTTGCAAGCAGAGCGCCTGCCATTGCGATAATCGCTAAAGTCTTTGTCTGTTTCATATTCTTCTCGTTTATTTTTTGCTTAGTTGATAAAATTAAGTTTTTGTAAAGGGTCTTCCTAAACATTAATTACATGCTTCTTTCATTGTGCAAAGTTATGAATAAGACTGGAATAAAAGCCTTTTGTCAAATCCATTTATGGAATTTTAACCACCTTTGAGCCTTTTCTTCTCATTTTTAACGATTTAACACGAATTATGGTCCCTTCTTCATTCACTTTTTCTATCGACAGAAGGCTTCATAGAAGACTCATCCCGGTCATAATAGACGGCAAGGGCTGGTCGCAATAGATGACCGATGCCAGTCATAATAGATGACCGATATCGGCCATAATAGAGACTCCGGCCTGGCCGTCTATGAAGACTGACTACATCTTGCAGAAAAAGAGCGCTGTACATCAAAAACGGGGCAGAAGAAATGCGAAAGTTTGATAAAAAACAAAAAAAACGAGCTTTCTCTTTGTTATCTCTCCTTTTTACACTAACTTTGCAGTCGAAAAGAAATACATTAACAATAAAAAGAGAAAGACTAAGTATGATTCTTTTTTTCAGAACTCCATCCAAGAGTGTGATAGCGACCGAGATTGACCACAAACCATCTCAGGACGAGATCAATGAACTTTGTTGGCTTTATGGTGACGCAACATTAGAGGACGCCCAGCAGTTGCAGGGCTTCTTTGTGGGTCCACGCCGTGAAATGATTACTCCCTGGAGTACGAATGCCGTTGAGATAACTCAGAACATGAGTCTTAACGGCATTTCGCGTATCGAGGAGTACTTCCCTGTAGATAGCGAGGACGCTGAGCACGACCCTATGCTCCAGCGTATGTACAACGGTATCGGACAGGATGTGTTCACCGTGAACCACGAGCCAGAACCTATCAAGTACGTCGATGACCTCGAAAAGTACAACGAGGAAGAGGGTCTTGCCCTCAGCGAGGACGAAATGGCTTATCTCCACAAGCTGGAGAAAGAGAACGGACGCCCTCTCACCGACAGCGAAATCTTCGGTTTCGCACAGATCAACTCAGAGCACTGCCGCCACAAGATCTTCGGCGGCCAGTTTATCATCGACGGCAAGGAGATGGAGTCTTCTCTTTTCAACATGATCAAGAAGACCACCAAGGAGAACCCTAACAAGATTCTCTCTGCCTATAAGGATAATGTAGCTTTCTCTCAGGGTCCTGTTATCGAGCAGTTTGCTCCAGCCGATCAGACTACCAGCGATTTCTTCCAGGTTAAGGACATCGAGAGTGTGATCTCCCTCAAGGCTGAGACCCACAACTTCCCTACTACTGTGGAGCCTTTCAATGGTGCTGCTACCGGTACAGGTGGTGAGATTCGCGACCGTATGGGTGGTGGTGTAGGTTCATGGCCTATCGCAGGTACTGCCTGCTATATGACAGCTTATCCTCGATTGAAGGATGACAACGGCAAGAGCGACGTGGAGCGTGACTGGGAAGACTTGATGCCAGTACGTAAGTGGCTCTATCAGACTCCTGAGCAAATCTTGATCAAGGCATCCAATGGTGCTTCTGACTTCGGCAACAAGTTCGGTCAGCCACTGATTACAGGTTCTGTGCTTACATTCGAGCACGAGGAGAACGGTGAGAAGTATGCTTACGACAAGGTCATCATGCTCGCTGGTGGTGTAGGCTACGGCAAGAAGCGTGATTATAAGAAAGGTGAGCCACAGAAGGGCAACAAGGTTGTCGTAGTAGGTGGTGACAACTATCGCATCGGTCTTGGTGGTGGTTCTGTTTCTTCTGTAGATACAGGTCGTTACAGCAATGGTATCGAGTTGAACGCTGTTCAGCGTGCCAACCCTGAGATGCAGAAGCGTGCCTACAACCTGGTTCGTGCACTCGTTGAGAACGATGAGAACCCAGTAGTCAGCATCCACGACCACGGTTCAGCCGGTCACTTGAACTGTCTCTCTGAGTTGGTAGAAGAGTGCGGTGGCGAAATCGACATGTCTAAGTTGCCTATCGGCGACAAGACTTTGAGCGCCAAGGAAATCATCGCCAACGAGAGTCAGGAGCGCATGGGCTTGCTCATCGACGAGAAGTATATCAGCGAGGTTCAGAAGATTGCCGACCGTGAGCGTGCTCCAATGTACGTGGTTGGTGAGACTACTGGCGATGCTCACTTCAGCTTCAAGCAGGCTGACGGCGTGAAGCCATTCGACCTCGATGTAGCTCAGATGTTCGGTCATACTCCTAAGACTGTGATGGTAGATGAGACCGTAGAGCGCAAATATGAAGATGTAACTTATTCTGCAGATAACCTCGACGAGTACTTGCAGCGTGTTCTCCAGATGGAGGCTGTGGCTTGTAAGGACTGGTTGACCAACAAGGTGGACCGTTCCGTAACAGGTAAGATTGCCCGTCAGCAGGGTCAGGGTCAGATTCAGTTGCCACTTTCTGACTGTGGTGTCGTAGCACTCGACTACCGTGGCGAGAAGGGTATCGTAACAGCTATGGGTCATGCACCTCAGGCAGGTCTTGCCGATCCTAAGGCAGGTTCTGTACTCTCTGTAGCAGAGTCATTGACCAATATTATCTGGGCTCCTTTGGCAGATGGCATGGACAGCATCAGCCTCTCTGCTAACTGGATGTGGCCTTGCCGCAGCCAGAAGGGTGAGGATGCCCGTCTGTACGAGGGTGTGAAGGCATTGTCAGACTTCTGCTGCGCCATCCACGTAAACGTACCAACAGGTAAGGACTCTCTCTCATTGACCCAGCAGTATCCTAACGGCGAGAAGATCATCGCTCCTGGTACCGTTATCGTAAGTGCTGGTGGTGAGATTTCAGATGTCAAGAAGGTGGTTAGTCCAGTTCTCGTCAACGACAAGAACTCAAGCCTCTATCACATCGACTTCAGCTTCGACGAGCAGCGCCTCGGTGGTTCTGCCTTCGCTCAGAGCTTGGGCAAGGTGGGCAGCGATGTTCCTACCGTGAAGAACCCTGAGTACTTCGTTGACTGCTTCAATGCTGTACAGGAACTCATCAACCGTGGTTGGGTAATGGCAGGTCACGATATCAGCGCCGGTGGTTTGATCACCACTCTCCTCGAGATGACATTCGCCAACGTAGAGGGCGGTATGAAGATCAACCTCCACGACATTGCAGATGCCGACATCATCAAGACTCTCTTCGCAGAGAACCCAGGTGTTGTGATCCAGGTAAGCGATGCTCACAAGGACGAGTTGAAGGCATTCTTCGATGAGAACGGTATCGGTTATGCCAAGATTGGTTATCCAGCTCCAGAGCTCCGCAAGATCATCATCAAGAAGGATGGCTTCGAGCACGAATTCGATATTGACGCCCTGCGCGACAACTGGTACAAGACTTCTTACCTCCTCGACCGCAAGCAGAGCATGAACGGCATGGCTAAGAAGCGCTACACCAACTATAAGAAGCAGCCTATTGAGATGAACTTCGGTTATGGTTTCAAGGGCACACTCTCCAGCTATGGTCTCGATGCCAACCGCCGCAAGCCATCTGGTATCAAGGCAGCAATCATTCGTGAGAAGGGAACCAATGGTGAGCGCGAAATGGCTTACTCTATGTACCTCGCTGGCTTCGACGTGAAGGACGTGATGATGACCGACCTTATCAGTGGTCGTGAAACTTTGGAGGATGTGAACTTCATCGTATTCTGCGGTGGTTTCTCTAACTCCGACGTTCTCGGTTCTGCCAAGGGTTGGGCTGGTGCATTCCTCTACAATCCTAAGGCTAAGGAGGCACTCGATAAGTTCTATGCCCGTGAGGATACCCTTTCACTCGGTATCTGCAACGGTTGCCAGCTGATGGTTGAGTTGAACCTCATCAATCCTGAGCACAAGCATCGTTCACACCTCTGCCACAACACATCCAAGAAGTTCGAGAGTACATTCCTCGGTTTGACTATTCCTCAGAACGACAGTGTGATGTTCGGTAGCTTGAGCGGTGATAAGTTAGGTATCTGGGTAGCTCACGGCGAGGGTCGTTTCTACCTTCCTGAGCCAGAGGATCACTACAATGTGATTGCGAAGTACAACTATGCTGAGTATCCTGGCAATCCTAACGGCAGTGACTACAACGTGGCAGGTATCTGCTCAGCAGATGGTCGCCACCTGGCAATGATGCCACACTTGGAGCGTGCCATCTTCCCATGGCAGAACGCCTGGTATCCGGCCGACCGTCGCAACGACGAGGTAACTCCTTGGATTGAGGCTTTCGTCAATGCACGCCAGTGGATTGAAGAAAGAACTTTGAAAAAGTAAAAAGGTAAAAAGGTAAAAAATGAATAATAGCGTAAGTTATCTTACATTATTTAAAACATTTACGAAGATTGGCATAGTCACCTTTGGGGGTGGCTATGCCATGATTCCTATTATAGAGCACGAAGTGGTCGACAAGAACCAGTGGATGACGAAGGAAGAGTTTCTCGATGCCATCGCTGTGACACAGACTTGTCCGGGAGCCTTGGCCATCAACATGAGTTCCATGCTTGGATATAAGTTGGCAAAAACTCCAGGAGCCATCATCTGCACTCTCGGAGCCTCACTTCCCTCTTTCCTTATCATATTGGCCATCGCCATGTTCTTCCATCAGTTCAAGGACAACAAGGTTGTGGCAGCTTTGTTTGCCGGCATTCGTCCTGCAGTCGTTGCCCTGATAGCCGTCCCTACATTCTCACTTGCCAAGAGTGCACACATCACTTTTGCCAACTGCTGGATTCCCATTCTGTCTGCCATGCTTATCTGGCTTCTGCACGTCAACCCCATCTGGGTCATCATTTCCGCAGCCGCAGCTGGCTACATTTACGGCAAGTTCATACTGCCTACAGAATGAAGCCTCTGCTTATATATAATAAGGTGTAAGTCTTCAGAAAGATGAATCTTCCAAGGTATAGATTTGTCTATTATCGATTCTTAATTATCTATTGATATGATTTTTCTTCAGCTTTTCCTCGTTTTTATCCAGATTGGCATCTTCGGTTTCGGAGGTGGCTACTCTATGATTTCCCTCATACAGGGACAAGTAGTAACACAATACCACTGGATGACGATGCAAGAGTTTACTGATGTCGTTGCCATTTCGCAGATGACACCAGGTCCCATTGGCATCAATGCTGCTACTTATTGTGGCTATACTGCTGTACAAAATGCAGGCTTGAGCGAATCAATGGCCATATTGGGAAGTGCTGTAGCTACATTTGCCTTGGTTCTTCCCTCCTTTATTTTGATGATTCTTATCAGCAAGATGCTGTACAAATATATGAACACCACAGCCATACAGAGCATTTTCATCGGTCTTCGCCCCGCCATCGTTGGACTTGTAGGAGCTGCAGCCCTGCTCTTGATGAACCAAGAGAACTTCTCATCTCCTGCCGATCCTTGGCGATTCTACATCTCTATCGCGCTCTTCCTTGCCACCTTCTTTGGTGTCAAGTTTGTCGGCATCAACCCCATCCGCATGATATGCTACTCTGCTTTTGCCGGATTGCTGTTGCTGTATTAACAGAGATTAAGTTCTCCGAAACTGAACGAACATTCAATATATCTACGAAGGAATGAAAAAACTATTATATTTTGCTGCAGTTGTAATTGCTGCCACCGCATCTGTCTCAACAGCCACCAGCTGCAAGTTTGCCCCATCGCAGAATGATGGAGACACAGTGGCTGCCAGCGAATTCTATCCAGAAGACACTTCGGCACTTCATGCCAAAAAGATGGCACGAATAAAGGCTCAGAAGGCCATGACCGACAGTGTGGGAATATACTATATAGGAAGCGGATCTTCTAAGGAAAAACTACAATTGGTTTCCTATCCTTCAAGACGAGACACCTTTGAATACGGAAAGACTCGCCGCATCAAGGTTAAGGGTTGCGCTGATATCAACCACGTGGTACGTGTCGATTTCTATCTCCTCAATGGCAAAGACTCGCTCGTGAAAGCCGTCGAAGAAATCACACAGCAATAACCATCCCTCGTTTTCAAAAACAAGCCCGTTTATTCCCAAATAAGTCTTCAAATATATTGTCAAGAACTGAAGTTTAGCATGTATGGAAGTTAAAGAAGTTATCACTTCACTCGGTCGTTAGAAGTTATAGCCAATAGCCTTTTGGATGTATACTTAGCTACAAAACATATGGCTCTAACTTCTCTAACTTCTTTAAATTCTTTAACTTCCCCATCTACGAAAGTTGAGTCAAGAATAAGAGAAAGACAACATTCTCTCATTCTTGACAAAAAAGCGGTGCATTTTTACCTTTTTACTCTTTTACCTTTTTACCTTTTTACCCTTTTACCTTTAAAAGGCTATTCGTCGGAGAGTTCTTTAATCTGCTTCTTAGGTGTAACACCCAGTTTCTTCAGACTCTCTACCCTTCTCATGACATTACCAGCGCCATCATAAAGTTGCTTTTTAGCCTTGTCAAAGGTTCCAGACAGACGGGTTATCAAGTCGCCCACACCCATAAAGGTGTCCTCAAAACCAGCCACCTTATCATACAAGTCTGCTGCAGTCTTCACTATTTTCTCTACATTTTTGTTTTGACGGTCATACTGCCACAGGTTGTATGCCAACTGAAGCGCCATCAGCAGGTTGCTGGGCGAAATGATGATAATTTTCTTTTGATAAGCATATCGGCTAAGCTCAGGTTGCTGCTTCATGGCTGCAATATAGCTGGTTTCGTTGGGAATAAACATCAGAACAAAGCCAATGGCATCATCCACCAGCTTGGAATAATCTTTTTCTGCCAGTTCGTCGATATGTCTGCGCACACTTGCCGCATGCAGTTTCATCAGCCGTTCGCGCTCGCCATCATCTTCTGCCGCTATGGCATCAGAATAGGCAGTAAGCGAAACCTTCGAGTCGATGACTACACTTCTGCCCTCTGGGAATCTTACGATTACATCAGGGCGGAAGTTCTTGCCCTCTTCATCCTTAGTGTTCTCCTGGATAAAGAACTCCTCGTCCTTTCGCAATCCACTGTTCTCGAGAATGGTTTCAAGCACCATCTCACCCCAGTCACCCTGCATCTTACTATCTCCCTTCAGGGCACGGGTTAGATTAGCTGCATCCGAACCAATCTTCGAAGTCTGCTCCTTCAACAAAGAAACTGCTTGCTGCTGCTCCTGCTGAAAGAGTTTCATCGTTGCCTCAAAGGTATTCTGCAGTTCTTTCTTGTTCACTTCGTTCTGAGTCTTGCTTTCCTCAACCGACTTTTTGAAGTCTGCAAACTGTTCCTTGATAGGCTTCAATAGTTCATCCATCTGCAGACGGTTGTTCTCCTGCAAAGCCGACTGCTTGGCAGCCAGTTGCTCTGCAGCCACTTTCTGATGTTCTGCATTCATGCGCTGCATGTCTTGCTTTAGCGTTTCCATCTTCTGCGCCCATTGCTGATCGCTCTCAGCACGCAACTTGGCTGCATACTGACGTTCGCTCTCCATCTGTCCCTTCAGCGACTGCATCTCCGAAGCATGTGCTTCCCTCAAAGCCTGCATCTCTTCGGCATGATGGGCTCTTTCATTCTTCAGGATAACATCATAATGTTCCTTCAGATTTTCTTTCTCCTTCTCTGCCTGCTGGCGCACCTGGTCGGTCAGGCTCTTAACTTGTTCCATCTCTGCCGCCAACACTTGAGCCTTTGCCACAAGCTGTGTTTTCTCCTCGCTTGCAGTTTTCGCAGCCATCAGCTTGCCAAGAAAGAAGCCTACGATGATACCGATAATAATTCCGATGATGATTACTATTTCCATTGTTTTGTTTATTTCTTGCGTTTACTCGATTCAACATATAAGGACTCTCATCCTTACAATTACCAGACGCAAAGGTACACTTTTTCTAACGAATATCCAAGCCCCCATCTTTTTTTTAACCAAGAAATGCCATAGCAACCGTTTTAAAGTCAAATGCACGATTGTTTCACTACAGCCGTGCATTCTATAAGTTTTCACATACAAATGTTAACTAAAAATTAAACAAATTATTTTTCAACAAATCTCAGAGGTGTACGGCAAGCGTATCGGTGACCGATTGAAAGAGACAACCGAGATTGTCCCTCTCTTGAATGGCTCATACAGAGGCTAAAAAACAATAATTGTTCATAAATGTCAAGCCAATGCTCAATGCGCACCTCACATAAGATGCACAAAGAGCACTGGCTTTTACTTTTCCAGCGAGCTATCTCGATGCCGCTAAAACAACGATTTTAAAAATCGGTAAGCCTAATTACCGGTTTTTGAAAACCGCATCAGGCTGCCACTCCAAAAGGAGTTCTTGTACAAGTCAAGCATCCTCGGAGTTCCTCGGCTGAGCACCTTCGGGGAGCAAGCTCTGGCAGATTTTTCACATTGATTTGACACACTCATCATACACCGCTAACCCTTTCACGGTCAGAAGATATTTCTGGCGAGGATGATGTGGCGAGTTAGGAAATTTCATTTTTACCAAGCCTTCAGTAATGGCTGGCGTAAGAGAATATTCAAGGAAATTGGGACGATTCTTCAAACCGACCGCCTCCATCATTTCCTTTACGCTCTTTTCATCTGTGCCAATCGCAACAACTAACCGTTTTATATTTTCAGATAACGTAGATACGGTTTCATCAAAACTTGTATGGGTGCTTGTATGGGTACTTGTATGGGTATCACCAACATCTGCATATCCTATCAGCATATAACGGTTCTTCAGTTCATGATGTTCGCCCAACATCAAATTACGGAAGAACCTGATGAGGAATGACTTGTTGGGCTCTATACCCTTTGACGGATTGCGATAGTTCGCACGAACAAGGGCATTGCGGAAATACCAAGAGTTGTCGGCAAACAAATCGTTGTCCACCTTGAAACCGATAGAGCGCAGATATTTGATGACAAACACGGCCGTTGTTCGTGTGTTGCCCTCACGAAACGGATGGTTCTGCCATAGCAAGGTGACGAAATCTACAATGTGACTGATGATTTCATCCGTTGACAGTCCTTTATAATTAAAGTCCTTTTCTTGCTGAATGTCATATCGCAATGCCATCATAATGTCGGCAGCACGTCCATACACAACAGTATCTCCTTGCAATATCCATTCCTTTTTGCTGATGTCATAGGGCCGCACTTCACCAGCATGTTTGAATACACCCTCAAACAAGTGCCTATGAATATTCAGAAATTCCAATGCTGTAAACGAAAAAGATTTCTCGCTCAGTAGCTTGGCTATATTGGCAGCCACACGGTCGGCCTCTTCCTTTTCGGCATCGTCCTCATCATGAGTAGTTTTGTTGACATAATACGATTTCAACTGTTCGCGCACATCATCAATGGTAATATCGCCCTCAATGTGTCTGACAGCCGTCTCTTTCAGATAGTCAGACACCTTCAGTCCGTCAACATCTTGCAGACCGATAGCCGTGCGCCATGCCGAAGCCCTTTCGCGCTTATGAGGCTCTGCCACACGCTCGTAGGCTCCGAAATCTATGTATAGTTGCTTATTTTTGTCTGTCATTCTTGTCAACTTTTATATTTTCCACCCTACACACAAAAGGAATATACCTATTGCAGCCTCTCCTTTGTGCTCTCAGTATATCATATTCTCCCAATTCTGCTGGCTTATCGGAATTGTACTCTATGAGTAGGTACTGCTTGGCATCCTTTTCTTGTCGAATCAAGAAACCTTCTGGAATGCTTTCCTTTTCCACAAGGCGAACAGGCGCAGTCAATTCAAAAGGCGTTGCTTCACTATTCTTCCAATAATGGAACATGATATAGCGAACACTTTTGAATGCTTTAATAGCTTCTGCCGACAAATTTGTTTCTTTTATGCCTAACGCAATTTTGCAAGCAGATTCAGTTTTGTGACGAGCTGAAGGACCAATGGCATACATAAGAAGCAAATCAAGATTACCCTCAAACAAGTCTTCTCGTTTTGTATTCCAAAGCCTTACTTCGACACTATATGGAATGAATATATTGTCAGCAACCATCATCGAAACATCCTCTTCTTGCATTTCGTAGTGTTTCGAACCAAACAATGGTTTCAAAGATGAACTTTCTGTATCATCTTTCACAATATTCTTTGTTGTCTTTATCTCTTTAGCCCGCCAATCTTTTACTCTTTGGATTGTCTGTTTCTCTATGGCACGGATGTAGGTCTCCATAAATTTGTAGTCTATGGAGCCTGAAGATGTGACGGGAAGATTTATTTTATCCTTAACTATTTTTGTCTTGGAAATAGAATCGCCCCAAGAATAAATTGGTTTTAGGCTTTTATTTAGAGATGCAACCATGAACAATTGTATCAGTTCTTTTCGCAATCTCTTGTCCTTGACATACAAAACCAAATTGTGGCTGTCATTAGAAAAGAAATCGTCAGCTTGAAAAGTTACAACCATCGTTTTGCCACCTATCATTATTGCATTCCCTTCTTCTATTTGATTTTTATCATAAGAAATATATGCATAAACAGAATTGTTTCCCTCACCAGCTGTTACATATGGAATATTTCCGCTCCCTACAACGACAGAACTTTGTAGAATATTATGTGAATTCTTCACAGCAAAAACTCCATTTTCCCTTTTCTTTTTATTATCATCAGTTACATTAAAACTATTGAAGACAACATTTCCCCGGTTCATCAATTCAATAGAAGACCGCTCTTCCTCTGTCAATTCGCAATTCTCAAATCCAGCGACTTTTAGATAAGCCTCCATCTCGCGGATGCGAAATTCCTCCATCTCGCGGATGCGAGATTCCATATACGCAAGAGATAAAGTTCCATCGGAATTACGAGGCACTATAATTTCTGTTTCGCAAAACGCTTTTTCAAAATCGCGAACCAATAGTCCTAAATACCGTTTACTTGATTTATTAAACCAAGAAATAAACCAAAGTGCAACACGCCAGTTCAGCCCTTCAAATTTGGGGAAAGCTGTTTTTGTAAACTGCCCAGCATAGAAGTCATGGGCCATATAAAAGAACTGCATACCCATCATTCCTACAGCTATAGAATTTCCTTTAATAAGGTGTTTGGCGTCACGGTAATCTACATAACCATAAATACCATTATTAAATATAGTACGCGTGAAATATGGATATGACGAATTATCCGAAAACCTAAGGTCCTCCTTGTCTAATTGAGGATTTCCTTTTAGGGTAAAAAAATCCTCTATTTTACATTTTTCAAAGTAGCCCCCACTTTCAATAAATTCTTTTTCAAGTAAGTGGAGGCTTACTGTTTTCCCAGGCCATTCTCTCCTTTAAGCACCTGTCCAACTTTCCACGAAAGATATTCTCTGACGACATTCTGAAAGTCTTCCTCTGTGGGCACAGTATCTATCTTTTGGTGCTGTCCATAAGTCCAGTCATTACCAGATAGAGTGATGTAATCCTCTGTATAGCAATCTTTGAAGTAGTGCAAATTTTTATCGTTTGCACCTTTGCCATAAAGTACAAGTCTGCATACTTCGTCATAGCGTTCCTTGGCATGGTCGGTATCACGAAGGTTCACACTCTGCCCAGATTTTTTACGATTCATACGCGTGTAGCCATCGTTGCTGAAATCGATGAAGCGTACCAAATCATTATCCGCATTATGCGGACGGTTCACCTCAAGCACATAAATTGCAGTCTGCACGCTTGCCTTTCCACAGAATATGTCTGCCATTTTGATTGATGCACGTAATGTATTGTTTTTGAGAATATTTGCAGTGAACGGCAAACCATTGCCACTACCAGCATTCTCTTGAATGAGGACTGCTGCCCGTCCGCCATGAGTCATTTTTTTTAATGCCTTTTCTACAAAAACGAATCCCTTGCCATCAGCAGAATAAGGAGGATTAAGCAGAAACACATTGGCAGGAAATGGTTTGTCCTTCAAGTCACCCTGTTTGTAATTTCCATCGTATTCCAAAGAGTTACCTTGGATGATGTTTGCGCTGCCGTCTTTCATTAGGATCATGTTCAAAACGGCAAGCATATATACATCCGGCAACTTCTCTATACCGAGAAGTTGTTCCATCTTGATATGGCTGATTTTCTCTTCCAGTTTGTGCGGACTATTGATTTTTTGCTTAGCATCATCTATCATGTGGTGCATTGCCGAAATAAGGAAGCCTGCTGAACCCGTGGCAAAATCCCATACATAAGAGTTCATATTCACTTCACATAATTTAGCCATTAGCTCAGTAACATAGCGAGGCGTCAGTACAACATCGTTTTCGCCACCATCAGGAACATCAACCCATTCGTTCATTACATTAAACAAACGGCCAGTAAAATCAATATTGTGCAATTCTCCCGTGACATATGGCAGGATGTCATGTTTTACATCTGCATAAATAGAATGTAACTTACTTAATCCCCCCTCGTCTGGGTTCTGCAACCCAGATTGCAAAAATACCACTTTGAGAATATCCGTAATCATCTCTATTTTTTCCTTTGGCAGTTTTTTGTGCGACAGATACAGCCTTATCTTACTCATTATAATCTGTCCGTCGTTATCCTCTTTATCTGTTTTTCCTGTCAAATCTTCAATACGGAGAGGCTGAACACCTTCTGCACCAAGTCCTGCCATGATAAGACCTGCTACCAACTGAACACGATTGTTAACCACTATCTGCTTTTCATCATGCAGGTTCTGATTCAATGCTTTTAGTTTGCGTTCTATTTCATCTTCAAGTGCCAGTTTGCGCTCTTCAAGTTCTTCTGGGCTTAAAACAAGTGCATCAATTTTCTCTATAAAAGTCTCTGCATTGTCTTTCAGTAAAAAAGAAATATCCTCATAAATCCCCACGTGTTTTGGCACAAAGAGATTGTCTTTAGACACATACCACACATCTACTTCGTGAATTTCCGTTTTTGCTTCATCATACCCATTTACGCCTATTGCCAAAGCCTCTTTGTAGCTATCTGTAAAACTGAGTATGGCATTGGCATAATGAACAGCACCATTAACAGCATACTTCGAAATATTCTGATAATTAGGCTCTAAATTTTTCTTTGTATTGTCAACTTCGCCTTTGTCGTTAACCTTAATAAGACACCCTTTCTTGCCTTTCACTTCAATCATCACAGGAATTCTGCGGCAGTTTTCTACAGTAAGCAGATACTTAATATCTGGATAATTTTTTCCAGAACCGCCCTGTTTGCTTGGAGCCTTTTCAAGAGCCGACTTTATCTCGGAATTGATAAAGTTGGTTTTCGTGTAATATTTCTGTCCTGCGAATTGTTTCTTGCACCAATCCTCAATCCGCTCTTCTATACTTTTTATTGTCTTAGCCATTTTGCTTTTTCTATTTATACAATTTTACTTCTCATACCCCTCATAGTAATAACTCTGTTCAATCCCCTTGAATATCACTTCACGGTTCTCCGTGTCAGAAGTAAGATTCTGCGAGAGGAGGTAGCGCAGTTCGAGGTCGTTGATAGGTGAGCGTTCCATTGCCGAGAGATATTGGTCTTTGTCAACATACTGCCAATTGACCACTTTGCCAAGAGAGCGTTTGAGCATCATGTCGAGCCAGATGCGTGTGGAGCGACCGTTACCTTCCATGAAAGGATGACACACATTCATCTCGACATATTTTTCAATGATATGCTCAAAGGAATCTTCAGGCATTTTCTCTACGGCAGCGAGGGCTGCTTCAAGATAAAGACTATTGGCAAAGCGGAAACCGCCTTTGGCTATATTCTTACCGCGGATGACACCAGCAAACGGGTATAGCCCATCAAACAGATAATGATGTATCTGCTGAAGACCTACTGTAGTTCCAACTGGAATTTTATCTATATCGCCCGACTCATAGAGGCGGTGTGCGTTATCTAACGATTTTTCGTCTATTTCCTTTGTTGTCATAATCTTCTAATTGTATTCATCTTACTGGTTTGATGAGATATTAAGAAGTTTCTCTGCTTCTATCTCAATCTGGCTTTTCTTCGTCTGCACAATGAGAGAGCGGACATCCACATCAAGCGCCTCTGCCACTTGTACAAGAGTTTCGAGGCTTGGTTGCGAACTGTTGGTACACCACTTGCTCACGGTGGCTGGGTCTTTACCCAATTCGTCTGCCAGCCACTTGGCTGTCCTTTTGTTTTCAACCAATACTATCTTGATGCGATTGATATCTTTCTTTGCCATATCCTTTCATGTGTTTCTTGGTCTACAAAGGTAAAAATTATCTTGGATAATCAAGAAAGATTACGGAAATAATTATCCGTGTTATTGCGTTTTACATCTATTTTTAAACAAAATAGCACCAATTCAAGGCTCTACAATCAAAATCCAACTACTTTCTGCTCGATTTTCATTGATTATAACTACCTTTGCCATATCAGAGCTGCCGACAAAGAGTTCTTATCAAGGATAGACTCACGGAGATTTTTACGATAGTACTGTATCTTACTCAAGTTGTCCGAATAGAAATCTGTTCCCACCGAAAACTCTGTACTGAACAACACCAAATCGCTGTAGGTCTGATAATAATCCTGCAAGTCCTGTCCGCTCAACTCTCGAACGTCGATGCTGTCTATCAGCACGTAGGCATGATCAAAAAGTCCAGCCACAGAAAGTATATGTACCAAATTGAAGGTACTCTCGGTATACAGTTTCTTATTGTTCAACTGCTTGGCAATGATAAAGTTCCGATTCACATACTTGTATGCAGAATCGTACTTGAAAGCCAGGTATTCATCATAGAGTCTATTGTTGATGGCATATTCCTGCTCCAAGGTGATAGAAGGTACAGATAATCCCTCCTTGATGATCTTTATCTTGCGCTCTTTCTCTTGGGTCAGTTCTTGCTGCTGTGCAAGCAGTTGATCAAGTTCCTCAAAAAGAACTTTCTCATCGAGTTCCTTGCATAAAGAAACTTGACAAGCACAAAACAGACAAACCAACAAACAATAGACTCTATTCATGACAACAGATTATTATTTTTACTTTTTACTAAAAGTCCCATTTCACACCTAAGCAGGGACGGCATTTGAAGCCACCTGTTGAGCCAAAGTTGTTGCTCAACTCTACCTCGCCTCCTACACTGAGGTTCTCGCAGCCGAAGTGCTGACCTACATTGTACCAGAGCTGTGGCTCGGTGATGAAGACAGTGTGCTTGGTTGTAGCAGATCCATCCTCCTGATAGTCGACAGCATGAGTCTCCCACCAGAAATCGGCAAAGCCGTCGAACTTCAAACCCTTTACACCAAAGATGTCGTTACAGGTCCAGACAGCAGTAAACTGCAAGGGTACATTCTGATCAGTCTGACGGATGGTCTTGTATAGAGCATTCAGAGTCAAAGTGTTCTTGTAATTCTTGTCGTGCACGAGGTATTCCACACCGAAGAGCCATGCATTGTTGATGGGATAATTCTTGGTGATACCACCATTGTACTCCACATGAAGGCTCCAGTTCTTGAACTGAGTTTTCTGCCAGAAGTTGAGTGCACGTGAAATCTCTGTATAGGTTCCTCCTTGGGCAATATTCTTCTCGCCCACTACCATTTTGTCGTAGTTGAAGTCGTGGTCAACAAAGAAATAAGTACTACCCCACTTGTCCTGCTTGAACATTTCGAGGGTAAGGGTGACAAACTTACGGTCGGAACCGAAATCATACAAAATCTGAGCGTTGGTCTGTGCCTTTGCCACTGAGCTGCAAGCCCAAAGAATCAGCAAAGCCATAACTAATCGCAAATGTCGGAGTTGGTTTAAAATCATTGTTTCTTATTATAGTTTTAAATATGTACAAGAAAGCCTCCTGCTCTCTAATCGTTTGCAAAGTTAATAAAAACTATAATAAGAAACAAACAATCTTAAATAAATATTGAACTCAACTTTCGAAAATGGGGAAGTTAAAGAAGTTAAAGAAATTAGAGAAGTTAGAGCCATATGCTTTACAGCTAAATCTTCAACTAAAAAGACTGTTGGCTATAACTTCTAACGCCCGAAGGGAGTGATAACTTCTTTAACTTCTATAACTTCTGAACTTGCAATGTTCAATTTATCAGAATTCAAGTATCATTGCCTGACGAGGACGAAGCTTTACGTTCTTGTTGATAAGAACAGTGCAGCCATTCGTCACATCAGTAGCCTTTTCATGCGAACCGATAATCTCTGCATAACGTGTCACATCCAGCTCATTGGCTTCCTTCTTGCCATTGATGATGGTCATGACTGTTTTACCCTGATACTGGCGTGCGATGACATACACACCCTTATAAGGACAGAACTGAGTCTGCTTGCCTTTGGTAACCACCTTGTTACCCTGGCGCCAATGCAGCAAGTTGCTGAGCCACTGGAACATCCGGTTCTCATCCTGTGTTCTTCCTTCTTCGGTGAAGGCATTATGCTTGTCGCCAGCCCATCCACCAGGGAAGTCTTTACGCACATTGCCGTCGGTTACACTCTTGGTGCCATTCATCAACACTTCTGTACCATAATAGAGCTGCGGTGTACGGTTGATGGTAAGCAAGAGCGCCAAAGCCTGCTTCAATGCCACGGTATCCTTGCCCTCGCCGAGGAATCTGTCGGTATCGTGATTTTCAATGAATGCCATCACGCTCTTTGGGTTAGGATAGAGATAATCGTAGCAGAACACATTATAGAGACGGTTCATTCCGTTCCACCAGTCATCGGTTTCCTCGTTCTTGGCACTGTTGATACGGTCGAAGAAGGCAAAGTCCATCACTGTTTTCAGATAGCTGTTCTTCTCTGAGAGCTTGCTGTCTTTCTGCCATGCAGCAGTATAGGCTGGCTCAGTAACCCATGTCTCGCCTACGGTATTGAAGTTAGGATATTCGTTGTTGAGCGTCTTCATCCACAAAGCCATCGCATCACGGTCGGCATAAGGATAAGTGTCCATACGGATGCCATCAATTCCCACGGTCTCTATCCACCATTCGCTGTTCTGGATAAGGTACTTGATGACATGAGGGTTGCGCTGATTGAGGTCGGGCATAGAAGGTACAAACCATCCGTCTACCGTCTCTTCCATATCCACCTTGCTGGCGTATGGGTCGAGGACAGGAGTCAACTTATAACTGGTCTGTCGATACATATCGTTCACAGTTCTTGCTCCGTCCACAGTACCAATCTTCTTCACATGCTCAGGAGTCTGATACTCAGGAAGAAGCCATTCTGGACAGTTGAACCAGTCTTTTGAAGGCATGTCGGCAATCCAGGGATGCTCGAAACCACAGTGATTGAAAATCATATCCATCACAATCTTCAAGCCTTTCTGATGTGCCTCGTCAATGAGTCGCTTGTACTCAGCATTGGTTCCGAAACGAGGGTCAACCTTGTAATAATTGGTTGTGGCATAACCATGATAGCTGCTGCTCTTGCCGTCGCCTGGACTGTCATTCTCTAAAACGGGAGTAAACCAAAGGGCTGTGACACCCAACTGAGTGAAGTAATCCAAGTGCTGACGGATACCTTCCAAGTCACCACCATGTCGCAGACTTGGAGCATTACGGTCGCAATTCTTGTCGCGCATCGTCTTGAGAACATCATTCTTAGGATTTCCATTAGCAAAGCGATCCGGCATCAACATATAGAGCACGTCTTCGTTGGTGAAGCCCATGCGCTTTTCGCCAGCCATCTCTCGGTCTTTCAACTGATACTTCACCTTCTTGCTCTGCTTTCCCTGCTTAAAATTGAGAACCATCTCGCCTGCCTTGGCATCCTTCAGATTAAGATAAACCAAGAGATAATTGGGTGATTCGAGACGGGCAACGCTATCGATTTTCACGCCAGGATAATTGACTGTCACCTCAGCATTCTTGATGTCCTTACCATACACCATCAACTGCAACGAGGCGTCTTTCATACCTACAAACCAGTCGGTAGGTTCTATGCGGCTCACGTTGACTGCCGCCGTCATACTCATTACGCTACTCATAAGCAACATGAATGAAACAAATTTCTTCTTCATTATAGATCTATGTTTAAGTTATTGTATTGACTTTCGAAACTTATTTCTGATACAGTATCAATGCCGACTGGCCATCTATGATGGTTTCGTTACCCACCAATGGCATTCCGATTCCATCTTCATTGATAACCCCATTGCAGCAAGCCACATGATACTCGCCCTGAGGTATCGCTACGGTGCGGGCTTCCTTGTTGGCATTGAAGATGACAATAATATTCTTCCAGCTGTCTATGCCTTCCAGGTTCTTGAGTCTGAAGGCAAGCAGGCAACCATTCTTCTCCACCTGAGCGCCATCTTTCTTCTGCTCTGCAACAGGGGCTGTTGGCAAGAACTCCAAATGTTCTCTCACAGCCTCAGCCTTGGCAAGACGGAAAGCCGGATGATTCTTTCGAAGCTGAATCAGGTTACGATAATATTCAAACACCTGTGGATATTTCTTCAGATTCTCCCAGTTAAACTCATTGATACTGTCGGGCGAGCAATAACTGTTGTGCACACCCTTCTTGTCACGCAACATCTCCTCTCCTGCCAAGAAGAAAGGCACACCCTGCGATGTGAACACAGCAGTCTGAGCCAACAAGTCGAGGCGAATCAACTCTGCTATACGTTCGCTCTCCGTTCTGGAAGCATCTTTGATGCCAGGCACGGTTGCCTTCAGTCGGTCAACAAGACACATATCGTCGTGACAGCTCACATAGCTGATCTGCTGGGTAGGCTCTGCTGTCCAAGGCTTCTTGTCATAGTTGACCAAATTCATATCTACCTGCGGATGGGCAATGCCTCCCACTATACCAAACTTCAGACTCTCTTCCTCGCCGGGAATGCCAGCCAGGAAAGCGCCTTTGGTATTGTCAGAGAAAGGACCACGAAGGGCATCTCGCATATCATCGCTGAAGGCTCCGATACCATTGAGTTTGAAGGTGTTGGCCTTTATCGCCAACTGGTCGTTTGGATAAGCGCAACTTCCTGCGCTCCAACCCTCACCATATATATAAATGCTTGGATCAATGCGGTTTACCATCTCACGGATAGCCAGCATAGTCTCTATGTCGTGAACACCCATCAGGTCGAAGCGGAAACCATCAATATGGAATTCATCAATCCAGTACTTCACGCTCTCCAGCATAAACTGGCGCATCAAAGGCTTTTCTGATGCAGTCTCGTTGCCACAACCCGAACCATCGCTATACTTGCCTTCCTTGGTCTTGCGATAGTAATAATCGGGATAAGTACGCTGGAAGTTACTTCCGTTGATATCGAAGGTATGGTTATACACAGCATCAAAGATGACACGGATGCCCGCCTTGTGCAATGCCATCACCATCTCCTTGAACTCCTTGATGCGGGTTCCCGGAGCATAAGGATTGGTGCTATAGCTACCTTCTGGCACATTATAGTTCTTAGGGTCATAGCCCCAGTTGAACTGTGGTTTGTCCAGACGAGTCTCGTCGATAGAGGCAAAGTCGAACAATGGCTGGAAATGTATAGCATTGACACCCAACTTCTTCAGATATTCTATTGCCTTAGGTTCGGTGAGGGCGAGATATTTACCCTTATATTTCAAACCCGATGTAGGAGAAATAGAGAAATCACGTACATGGAGTTCGTAGATAACGAGGTCGGCTGGCGACTGTATGGCAGGGCGCACATCCTTATCCCATCCCACGGGGTCGGTATCATACAAATCAACGATAGCGCCACGGTTTCCGTTGACGCCTACAGCCTTGGCGAAGGTTCCCGGCGTTTCACCCTTACCGATATCAAAGGTATAGAACTTACCCTTCAAGTCGCCTTTCACGGTAGCCTCCCATCGCTCATCACCCATTTTTTTCATTTTCAGCGTCTTGTAAGCCTTACCTCCTTGTCCGTCCTTATAAAGACGGATGGTAACAGAAGACTTGCCAGCCGTTGGGGCATTGAGTACAAACATGGTTTTCTCCTTGGAATACATCATCTCATTGAATGTCTGCTGCGCCTTCAATGCTGTAGGTAAAATAGTAGCCGTCAATGCTGTAAATATTAGTTTTTCTATTCTCATATGGTTAAATAATTGTTAGTTGGCGAAAAAACTCCGCAGAAATTTATTCATTTTAAATGCATAAATATAGCAATTACACTCCATTTAGTAGTTATTTACCTCGTTTTCTGCATACGCAATGTAATTTCTGTTGGTTTTATGCAGAAACAGGCAGAATTAAACACGTTCATTTTTCGCGTATTTAATTCCACCTTGGCGATTGGACGGAAATACAGAAGTTTCAGCATCCTTATCTCCATCTATATAAGTCTTATTTGGCAAGCAATGAGATGGCAAAGCCACCACCACGTGCCTCTTTGATCTTCAAGACATCACCCTTCTTCACAGTCTTGTGAATAATCTGGTAAGATTTAGGGTTCTTCTCATAGTCGGCATTCTTGCCGTCCTGATAGATGGCGCAGGCATACTTCTTACCCTTGTCGAGGAAGTCGAGCTTCACTACCGATGTACGGGCTGCGTCAGTCTTGCCACCAACAAACCAGTTGTCGGTTCCTTTTGCCTTGCGGGCTACGGTGATATACTTGGCAGGTTCTGCCTCTATATACTTGGAGTCATCCCAGTCGCAAGCCACATCGCGGATAAACTGGAAGGCATCGTCGTACTTCTCATAGTGCTCAGGCAGGTCGGCTGCCATCTGCAAAGGACTGTACATCACAAGATAGAGTGAGAGCTGACCACAGAGAGTGGTGTGCACATAACTTGAGTTGTTGCTCCACTCCGACAGTTTGGTCTCGAAGATACCTGGAGTATAGTCCATAGGTCCTCCCTGCAGACGGGTGAATGGCAGCATCACGGTGTGATAGCTTACACTTCCACCAAAAGCCTCATACTCAGTACCTCTTGCGCTCTCGTTGCCCACCAGGTTTGGCCATGTACGGCAGATACCTGTAGGACGTGTAGCCTCGTGAGCATTCACCATGATGTGATGTTTGGCAGCCGTCTCAACGACACGCTGGTAGTGATTGTTCATCAACTGGCTGTAGTGATATTCGCCTCTTGGGATGATATCGCCCACATAACCGGTCTTCACGGCATCATAACCATACTTGTTCATCAACTGGAAGGCATTCTCCAAGTGACGCTCATAGTTAAGAGCTGCGGCAGAAGTCTCATGATGCATCATCAGTTTCACGCCCTTGGAATGAGCATATTCGTTGAGCATCTTGATATCGAAATCAGGATAAGGAGTCACAAAGTCGAAGACATCAAGTTTCTGATGACCAAACCAGTCTTCCCAACCTTCGTTCCATCCTTCTACCAACACTTCCTGCAAACCATTCTTTGCAGCAAAGTCGATATAGCGCTTCACTTCTTCATTGGTAGCCCCATGTGTTCCATTAGGCTTGCACTTGCTATAGTCGGTCACACCAAGGCGAACAGAAGGCAGGTCGTTGGTGTAGCTCCATGTTTTAGTGCCAACAATCATGTTCCACCACACACCGCAGTACTTAGTAGGATGAATCCATGAAGTATCCTCTATCTTGCAAGGCTCGTTGAGGTTGAGTGTCAGTTTGCAGGAAAGCATATCGCGTGCATCATCACTCACCAGCACGGTACGCCATGGTGTGTTGAAAGGAGTCTGGATGAATCCCTTTCTGCCTACCGCATCAGGTGTCAACCATGACTCAAAGGTCAGTGTCTTTTCATCCAGATTGAGGTGCATCGTAGGATAATCCAGACAGGCAGCCTCATGGATATTGATATAAAGTCCGTCCTTGGTCTTCATCTGGAGAGAGGTCTGCACACCTGTGTCAGAGAAGACGGTGGTGGAAGAGTTGCTTTTGTATGATTCGCGGTTCTTGGCGATAACAGGACGGATGCCTGTCAGAGGAGTAATCTGATATTCATACTCTTGAGTGTCGTAGTCGCCTGGAATCCAATAGGCAGTATGGTCGCCTGCCATGGCAAACTGGGTGTGCTCTTCCTGAATGACGAAATAGTTGAGCGATTCCTGCTGTGGGAACTCATAGCGCAGACCCATACCATAATCATATACGCGGAAGCGAATGATGATGTTACGGTTGGAAGAAGCCTGATTCAGGTTTACCTCCATTTCGTTATAATTGTTGCGAATGGTAGCAGTCTCACCCCATACAGGCTTCCATGTCTCATCAAAAGAAGAGGTCTTGCTTCCTGTTTCGGTGAATCCGTCCATCAGATTGGTTTCCGTCATACCCTTGCTGGCATGCTTGTCCTTGGCAAGCTCCAGTCCGAGGTGTGAGGGTTTACATACTGTCTTGCCCTTATAACTCATCTCGTAGGTAGGCTGTCCATTACCAGTCAGAGAGAATGTTACCGATACATTGCCATTGGGCGATTTAACGGTCTGCGCTGCCGCCAAGAGTGGCAGCAGCAGACCAACTACTAAAACATTCAATTTCTTCATATAGTCCAGTGTTATTTTGTCTTTTTCAGTTGTTGCTTGCCTTGTTCTGCAGTTTGCTTTATTCTGCTATTGTTTGTCAGTAAAAGTAAGTCTTTTGGTTAGACATTGCAAATATACAAAAAAGAAAAATACCCTCCTAAAATTTGGAGGGTATTTCTTTTTTGCATAACGTGCAAACGTTTGCATTAGTTTCTTCCTGACTGCGCAACAAGCTCTGTCACACTGTCCATAAATTCCTTGTTAGCCGCCAGGTCCTCTATGCTGAGGTGCATGCGATAGCGCCAGTAATGCTTAGGATTGGCAGGGATATTGATACGCTCGGCATTGGCATCGGGCAAACGAAGATGCTCGTTGATGGCAAGCCAGTCCTGAATGCTCAGAATACAGAGCATAGAGGGCGATGTGAGATGGCGCGAGATGATATCCTGCGCGAGCCATCCTGGCAGCGGATGAGGTGCTGGTCCTTGGCGATAGAGCATCGTATTATAATACTCTTGCGTGCGCTGAATGTTCTCGTCCCACCACTGGCGAAGCGTAGGCATATCGTGACTTGAAATGGTACAAACCGAACGATAAGGATTGCGGCTCAGATGCCCAAACTTCACACTTGGATCCTTAGGCATACTCTGCAACTCAAGGCCCAACATCTTCAATTCGTTCATCACCCATGGCACACAATCTGGCACCATACCAAGGTCTTCGGCACAAACCAACATACGGGTAGCCTGAACCAACTTAGGCAACTTCTTCATCGCCTCCTCGTACCAGAACTGGTTGTTGCGACGATAGAAGTAATCGTTATAAAGACGATTGAACGCAGCCTTGTCATTGTCATAAAGTGATTCGAAGATAAAGTCGAACTGAGCAGAGATACGTGGGTGATACAATCCCGGATTACGATGGTCGCGAACAAAGAGTACATCGCTGATCAGAGCATAGAGTCCGTCGCGAAGCCATATTTCCTTCTCATCGGTCACTCCCTCAAAGAGAGCCTCCACCTTTATCTGGGTATCCACCTCTGCCTTCAACTGATAACGCTCATCATCCAAACGGTCCAGATACTTTTGCTTCACCTCGTCAGCACGCTCATGGAACATACGGTCGAGCACCCAGTCGGTGATAAATGGACGGGTGAATCTGTCCTGCTGGAAGTTAAGACCATACGAGCGAATCTCGTCAGCTGTCATGCCGAGTGCAGGAGCAAACTGTCCGAGCAGACCATGAACAGAGTCGATAGGAATCTCCCATATACGGAAGAAGCCCAGCACGTGGTCGATACGATAAGCATCAAAGAACTTCGACATATTCTGGAATCGACGTGTCCACCACTGACAGTCGTCTTTCAGCATCTCATACCAGTTGTAGGTAGGGAATCCCCAGTTCTGACCATTCACAGAGAAATCGTCAGGTGGAGCTCCTGCTTGTCCGTCAAGGTTGAAGTACTTAGGCTCTGTCCATACATCACATCCAAAACGGTTTACACCGATAGGAATATCACCCTTCAGGATGACTCCCTTGGCCATGGCATGCTCGTGAGCAGCCTTCATCTGTGTGTTCAGCACAAACTGTACGAAGTAGAAGAACTCCACCTCCTTGTAGGCCTTTGTTCTTGGGTTGGCCAGTGCCTTGCGGTCTTTCTCGTCCCAAGCATTGTGGTCGGGCCACTTCGAGAAATCAGCAGTGCCATACTTGTCGCGCAGACAAGAATATTGTGCATAAGGCACCAGCCACTGTTCTGTTTCCTGAAAGAATGCCTGATATTCGGCACTCTTCATCATCTTTTCACCTTCCTGATTGAAGATTTGGTGCAGGTACGTTATCTTGAAATCATTTACCTTTTCATAATCTATCTGGGGCAGGGCATTGAGCTCTGCTCTTGTCTTCTCAGCCTCAGCACGAGCCTTGGCATCCTCAAGCTCAGGCAGAGCCTGCAGGTCGGCATACTGTGGATGAATGGCAAACACGCTGATACAGCTGTAGGGATAAGAGTCTGTCCAGGTGTGAGTGATGGTCGTATCGTTGATAGGCAACAACTGAAGCACCTTCTGTCCTGTCTTTGCCACCAGGTCGATCATACTCTTCAGGTCTCCAAAGTCGCCTATACCCGCACTCTTCTTGCTGCGAAGTGAGAAAACAGGAACCAATGTTCCGGCAAACTTACGGTTCCAGCGCTCCAAGAACGACTGGCTCAACTCGTAAGATACAACCGAACCGGCCTTCATCTCAGGGATTTCCACACTACGGTTGTAACCTGTTTCCCAAGCTTCGGTGCTCTTCTTGTCATTCAGTGCTACAAACTTAAACTCCAAGTAATTGACAGCCAAAGCCTCGGCATTGATATCCACCGTCCATTCATTGTACGCCTGTTCCACCATAGGCACAGCACGCTTTACGTCCCAGGCTCCTACAAGAGGATCAGAACCTATCAGTACCAGGCGCTCACCTTCTCTCAACTGTGGAGCACGGACTATCAGTCTGATGGTCTTGGCAAAGGTATTATCCTTCACCTCTGCAGGCTGCTGATGGTTGACACAGTCGGTGAAGGCGCTGCTGTAGAGGTAAGAATCCTCAGGAATGTCACGCCAGTGATCATAGATGGTATAATCATTGGCACGCTCGGCTGTCACATTCAGCTGATGCTTCACCACCTGCCATTCCTTCTTGATACAAACGCCATCACGTTCTACACTATAATAATAGGTAATGTTTTTAGTCTTGGGAGTCACATCCAAATCGCACGACCAGTGAAGCCCGTCTGTAGTTCCCAAGCTGTTATGAACCTCTTCGTTGTCCATGTTCAGGTTCAAGACGAGATTCTCGCCATAAACCGTTTTGTATTCTATATTAAAACGAAACACCATAAGGAATTATAAGATTGTTATTTATGGTACAAAATTAGTCATTTTTTACTACATACAATTAATTTCTTGCACAAAAGACCTCAAAATGTTGCGCAATCGGTTGCGCTTATTATGCTTTTTGCGTCACATGCTTTTCCTTGATGATGGAAACAGCCAAAGCTCCACATATCAGCAGCACACCTGCCACTATCATCATGTCACTCTGGTGAGAGCCTACCACCCACAATACGTGTCCACCACAAAGGGCTGCCACGATCTGAGGAATACAGATAGTGCCGTTGAAGAGTCCGAGGTAAGCACCCATGTGTCCATAACCCTGCAAAGCATTGGTGACAAAGGTGAAAGGCATCGCCAACATAGCTGCCCAGCCTGCACCAATCATCAGGAACGGAATGAACTGCAGGTACTTGTCGTGCAGGAATGGGATAAGGGCAAAGCCCACACCACCGATAATCAGGCTGACCGCATAAGCCATCTTGGAACTCTTGAACTGGGGAAGCACTACCACCCACAGCACACTGCCCACAGCCTGAACGGCAAAGAGAATGCCCACCCAGTCGCCGGCATCCTGGAATGCCTTAGTGCTGGCATCGGTAGTATTCCATACGGTCTCGGCAATGGCACCCGTAGAATAGTTCCACAGATAGAGGAAGCCTGCCCAGCAGAAGAACTGCACCAGTCCCACCTTCCAGAAGGTAGAGGGAGCGTTCTTCAGAAGGCTTATCCAGTCGGCCTTGCCTTCTTCCTTCATCTCGGCATCTTCGATAACTCCATTATACTTGGCGTATTCCTGCGGATTCCACTCCTTTACCTTCATCGTGGTATAGATGACACAGAGGATAAGGATGGCTGCGCCCACATAAAACGACCAGATCACAGAGTCGGGCACAACTCCTTTCTCGGCATAGTTTTTGATACCCAAGAAGGCAAAAAGGAAGGGGAATATATAACCGGCTATCGAACCCGCATTGCAGAGGAAACTCTGAATGGAGTAAGCCTTCGTCTTCTGTTCCTCATTCACCATGTCGCCCACCAACATCTTGAAAGGCTGCATCGCCATATTGATGCTCGTATCAAGAAACATCAGGGCTATCAATCCAAAAATCATCGCACCGCCAACCGTCAGGCCAAACGAACCGGCATTAGGCAAAAGACACATCACCAAGACAGCCAGCGTAGCTCCCACAAAGAGATAAGGAATTCGTCGGCCGAAACGGCACCATGTCTTGTCGCTCAAGGTTCCGACAATGGGTTGCACCAGGATTCCCATCAGTGGAGGGAGAATCCAGAAATAACTCAGATTGTGTGGGTCAGCACCCAACGTTGCAAAGATTCGGGAGATGTTGGCGCTCTGAAGAGCGTAGGCTATCTGTACCCCGAAGAATCCGAAACTCAAGTTCCAGAGTTTCCAGAAACTCAGATTAGGTTTTGTCATCATATTTTTTATTGTTTTATTGATTTTCTTTATCTTGTCGTACCACGAACCACGAGTTTGGTTCTTACCACTCTCTTCTCCACCTCATTCATCGGGATAGAACCTTCCACCTGTCCGATAAGGATGTTGACAGCCTCCTCTCCTACTGCCACTCCTCGCTGGTCGACAGTGGTCAACATAGGATCGCAAGCCATGGCTCGCTGGCCGTTGGTGAATCCACAGACGCTGACTTCCTCAGGCACTCGGAATCCCATACGTTTCGCAGTATAGAGAATACCGATGGCAGTATCATCATTCACCGCAAAGAAAGCATCCGGTCTGTTTTCCATCTCCAAGAGTGCAGGCGTAATCGCCTCTGCCTGTCCCCTGTTGTCACAGATTTGTACATGGGAGGGTATTTCTTCCAAGCCATGCTTCACCAAGGCATCATGATAACCATTATATCTGTTCTTGGATATTTCAAGGTTCATGGGCGAGCCATAGAAAGCTATCCTCTTGCAACCTGAGTCGATGAGATGGGTTACAGCCGTAAAGGCACCCATGTAGTCGTCCACCACTACGCGCGAACAGTTCACACCAGTACAGATTCTGTCATAGAACACCAATGGCACGCCATTGTCCATCAATCTTTGGAAATGCGTATAGCGCATAGTATCCTTCGCCTGTGAAACGATAATGCCGCACACTTTATTCTTATAGAAGTCCTCGCAGATTGCCACTTCCTTGTCATATCGCTCATTGCTCTGCGCCACCATCACTCGATAGCCACGCGCACTTGCCTCCTCCTCGATACCCGAAAGCACAGAAGAGAAGAAATAATGGGCAAACTCAGGAATGATAACACCGATGACCTTCATGGGCTGTGTCCTACTGTATCTGAGAGCCTCACCAATTACATTGGGACAGAAGTTATGCGCCCTGGCAAACGTCTGTATACGTTCCTTCTGGGCAGCACTGATACGAGGGCTGTCCTTCAAAGCTCTGCTCACCGTTGCGATAGAAACGCCCAGCTCGCGAGCAATATCTTTCATTGTTATGATTGTTTTCTCATTCATAGGTTGTTAGTGTTGTGTGCAAAATTATGCAAATCTTGCCAAAGTAGCGCCTTTTGCTTGACTTAAATCAAGAAAATTACATGCAAACGTTTGCACAACAAAAGCAAAAGTACAACAAAATCTCTAAACAACCAAATGATTATAAGGAAATCAACTTCCCTTAACTTCCACATTTGCGAAAGTTCAGTATATCATAGTCAAAACAAATCGCTATGAGTTCCATTGTTGAGAAACAGCAAAGTTAGTTTTTCATCGTTTTGTTCCCATAGCATCAACCAATCTGGAGTTATGTGGCATTCCCAAATGCCCTCCAGGTTTCCATGAAGTTTATGCGATTTATATGATGGAGGTAGTTTACCCTCATTAGCTAATTTCTCTACAGCTTTTTCAATTAAAGTAGGATCTAACCCACGTTTCACTCCTTTTTGCAGAGACTTTTTAAATCTGTTTGTAAAGTCAATAGAGTATTTCATTCCAAGCACTGTTTGATTAAATCGTGAGCATCTTTTGCATGAAATACTCTGCCTGCTTTAACATCTTCCATGGCTTCTTCAATGCCACTTTTCTTTTCGGCTTGAATAACCCATCCAAACTTCTTTGCCAGTTCCTTTAATAACTTGAAATCAACTTGCGGAACAGTTATAGTTGTTGTTATATTATTTATAGTTACATCCATATTGTTTTATTTTTAATGTTATTTCTATTTTTCCGAGTGCAGCTTTTCTTCTGCAAAGGAAATGCAAATGAGCGCAAAGAAAGCTTGCTTTCAATTTGCCGAGTGCAGCTTTTCTTCTGCAAAGGAAATGCAAACGAGCGCAAAGAAAGCTTGCTTTCAATTTGCCGAGTGCAGCTTTTCTTCTGCAAAGATACGTTTTTCCCTCGTAACTTCCAAAGTTTTAGGGAAAAATGTAGGAATGAAGGGCATACAAAAAGGCGGTCTCTGAATAGAAACCGCCTTTAATTGTAATTTTTTGAGAGATATTACTTCTTTGTCATCACACACTTTGCTGTTCCTTCTGCCCAATTAACCTTAAGTTTAATGTCGTAAGTACCAGCTGCTACAGCGATGTTTGGACCATTCTGTGTAGTGAGGTTATCTAATTCTCCACCCCAACTGAGAGACCAATCGTTTGTGTGACGGAACTTCATTTCGCCATCAGTCAATTCGACGTCCTTAAGTTCCCAGCAGCGCTCTTCCGGATTGTATGTCATTTCCGTATCGCCATCCCAACCTTTAGGAGTTGCGCTACCAATGATACCAATAGTAAATGGAGTCAGTGTGTAAGTCTTCGCAGACAAGTCAACATCTACCTGATAGAAACCTGCTTCTTGTGTCATCATGATGTTATCTTCTGACTCACCGAAGAAAGCTCCACCATAGTTGGTGCCATCCCAGTTTGGCTGAGAACAGAACTTGAAACCTTTCTGGTTCAGGTACATATAACCTTTAAAGTTAACACCATCCTCACTATTGAGGACGTCAATCTGCTTCCATCCATTAGCATCGCCTGCCATATAGAGGATAGGCTTGCCAACTGTATATGTCAGATTGTTCATGTCGAGAGTTACAATCCATGTGCCAGCACCAGGGATAACCATAGACTGTGGAGTACCCCATTTATCACCAGTATAATAGATTGTACCTGAAGCATCCTCGCAACCATCCTTCTCGCAACCCATGGCACCTTTGTTGATGACATCCCAGTTGCCGCTTTCATCCCACTTGCTGCCTTCGTAGAACTTGAAGTAGTTCTTGTCTTTCTCTGTGGTGACCTTGAGCTGGTAAACACCATCAGATACTTGGGTCATCCATACAGGACTTGTAGCAGTCCATCCATTTCCGTTTACCTCGCCAAGCATGTAGTAGCCCTTCGCATCGATAGCAGGAGTTGGGGATGTTGTAATCTTACCTGTAGTTTCACCTACTGTGTTGATGGCAACAGCATCGCCTGATGCCAAGTTGACAGAAACCTTTGACTCAACTTTGATGTTACTTGCAACGCTGGCGCGAGTTTTATTCTCGTTGCAAAGAATCTTCTCCAATTCTGTAGCGTCTACCTGAATGTTGTTGCCGACGATTTCGCCTTTTTTAATTGCCTCACCATTCACTTTCAAGTCTTTCAGAGTATAGCCTGTAACATTGGCATCTGTCGAGTTGACTGTGACGAGGTTGATGACTCCGTCTTCGTCAGGCATATTACATTCTGCTTCAGGACCCGCTGTAAAGGTGATACCATATTTGGCAGCTGAGGCTTCCTGTGGATTGTTCTGTGGTTGAGCCCAATCTTCGTAGTCGCCGTTGCAGCTGGCAAGTGATACACTTGCCAAGACTGCTAAGCTATATAAAAATGTCTTTTTCATTTTGCTTTGATCTTAAATTATCTAACTTCTGCTTTATTTGTATCGAAGTTGACATACAACTTCGTGCCAACGGCAGGCTTAACAGAGTAATCTGCACCCATGGTCTCAGCCCAGGTGTTTGGCATATCATATTTACGCCAGAACACGTCGCCATTGTGAATAGTGAACTCTGTGCGATACCAGTCGATGCTACCGACCTTGACAGATACACGAAGTTCTTCGCTGGCAGTGAATGCAGGAGAAACCCATTCGCCACTTGGATCGTCTGGAGGTGTCAGAGCTGTATCGTCAGCAAAGCCCCAAGTTCCTTGACCAATACAAGCACCAATCAAGCAAACCTGAGTCTTGTAAACAGTCAGAGTCCAGTCGATGTTCTTCTTGTCTTCGGTAATCTTACCCTTGAAGTGGAGAGTGTACCAACCAGCGTTGGCTACCTTGATGTTTTGTTCCTCACCTGCAGAGATGCCTGCACCATCTACATCGTTGATTTCCTTAAGACGGTTGATACCGCGGTAGTCATTGTTTTCTGTACCCCACTTGAATTCGCCACCTGCAGGCACGTAGATGATACCATAGTAATTGCCTTCCAAGCCTTGTACCTGAGGAATAGCTTTCCAACTCTGCCATGGAGTCTGGATAGAGCTACCTATCAAGAAGAGGTTATCAGTGAACTTAGCGTCAGGAGCCTCATAAGTAGCCTTCACAGAAGGCAAGGTGATGACATTTGAATAGGTCTCGCCCAAGGTTTTGTTCTCAGTGTTGTCAATAACCCCACGAAGGCGGATGTATATTGGCATTTCCTCTGGAACACTGGTATCAGGATTGGCAGCCTGAAAGAGAGATACCACAGCGTTGTTTACTTCGGAAGCAATAAATTCCAAACTGCTTGGAACATAGGCTGGTGTCGCCAACTCTACATGAGTGGCTGTAGCGTCGCTGACAAATGCAGGGTCGATAGAAACCTGTGCATAGTACTTCACTGCGTAGGGTGCATTACCATAATTTGGCTGAGAGCATGTCAATACCAAGTTTTTTGCACTGTTGAGGTCGTAGGTATTGTTTTCTGCAAGAGCAGGAGTGTTCAATACAAATCCCTCTGCAAGATGACTCAGGTCCAGTGTAGGGTTGCTGTCTCTGTCTTCATCACAGGATGTAAAGAGCAAAGGGAGTACCAATGCGGGCAGCAACATGAATTTGAATATCTTTTTCATAATTGATTTCTTTTATTTAAATCTTGTTTCCTAACAAATTAGTTGTATTTTGGGTTCTGTGTCATGTTAGGGTTGTTCTTGATCTCATCGGCTGGTATAGGATAGATGTCATAGTATGTCGGAATACCAGCACCATTTTCCACACCACCCTTGAAACTCCAGAGATACTTGGAACCTGTGAACAAACCAAAGCGAACCAAGTCAGAACGACGGCGGCCTTCCATATAGAACTCACGGCACCATTCATCGATAAGGGTCTTCTCATCTACTGATGTAGCTTTCAACTGACGGTGGGCACGGTCCTGAACTAACTGGATGTCAGCCAAACCTTCCTGACTGCCATTGAGGCGATACTTAGCCTCTGCACGGGTCAGATAGATTTCTGCCAGACGGAACACAGGAAAGTCGGTATCAGAATAGTTCTGGTCGTGCTGTGTAGAAAGGTCTGCGTGGAGATTGCTCCACTTTACAAAAGACGCACCATTCAGAGGACCTGTGATGTTCTCACCAGGATTGATTGTACGAACTTTGCCTGTTTCGCAGCCACCTACACCCATATAGAACAGGGCACGGTCGTCTCCAGCCTTTGCGATAACATCAGCTGTGCTGATACCCATCTCGTTATCCTTAGCTCTCACCTGTTCTTTTGTAGGATCTTCTAATACATCATTAACAGTAGCCATGGGGATGTCCTTGTTAGGGAAGAACTTCTCTACCATGTTTTCGCGGGCAAAAAAACATTTCCATGGATCACCTGTGCTTGCATAAGGCATACCACCGATAGTGGCTGCTGCTACGAGGTAAGTAGTACCACCATACTGACGAGTCTTCATACCATCCTGACGGATAGGGAAGATGATTTCCTTCCTAGCCTCTGGGTTGCAGTCATTATCACCCATGAACAACTGTTGATAACCGCTGTAACCGTTCTTTGGTTCACGGCAAAGAGCGTATTTATCTTTGCCTTCGCCGTCGATAATCTTGTCGCAATAATCAATAGCCTTCTGGTAATCCTTTATCTGACCATCAGTATAAACGGCAGAGTTAAGAGCCAAGCGGGCATGGAGTGCGTATGCTGCACCACGGTCGGCACGTCCGAAATTCTCGCTGTTATTATAAGCGCCCACCTCAGCCATCAGAGGCTCAATGGTGGTCAACTCATTATCCAACCACTCGTAGAGATCCTTGCCGCTTTTCTCGGTAGGGAGATTGGTGTCGAAGGTGTCCTTGAAAGGAGCCTTACGATACAGATCAAGGAAATAATAGTAGTTCAATGCACGGAGGAAACGAACTTCTGCGATCTTGTCCTCACTCAGACTGCCTGACTGTTCAAAAATAAACTGGTTATACAGGGTAATGTCGAAAATAAGACGCTGGTATGCCCAGTTCACACGTTCATTATCACTGTTCCAACTCAGGTTAGTGATAGGGCCAATGCCTGGGTCTGTTTGATATGCCCATGCCGTTTCATCTGTCATCAACTCTTGCAGGTTGAAGATAGTACGGATGAATCCGCTCTCACCCTCATCACCACGACCCAAGTCAGAAGAACCTGCGGGACCTTTCTGACCAGTAAGGCCAAGAGTAGCATACTGTTTGGCCAAGAGCCCCTCTACTGTATATGTTGGGGTGGACTGTGGGTCAATGGACTTGATATTCAGTTCGTCTGCGCAAGAGACAAAGCCCATGCACAACATACTTGCCATTGCAGTCGTTATAAATATTTTTTTCATAATTGTCTCCTTTTTTGTATTTTAGAAGTTAAGATTCAAACCAAGCTGGAAGCTTATTGGACGTGGGTAAGGATTACTGTCAATGCCACTGCTTACCTCTGGGTCGATACCCTTGTACTTGGTAATGATGAATGGATTCTGTACGGTGAAGAAGATGCGTCCGCTGCAGATCTTCTCAGCACCAGCCTTGAACAATGCAGGGAAGCTATAACCCAAAGTCATGTTGCTACACTTCAGGTAAGAAGCATTGCGTACAAAATAGTCACTACCGTTGGTCTCCTGGAAAGTTCTGGCATCTCCCCAGAAGCCAAGTTTTACTGCTTCTGCTGTAGTATTATTATATGCTCCTACATCATTGTGGAGTTTTGCCAATTCTGCTTTACTATTTAGGAAGTCGTAGTACACATAGTTGCCGATAGATGCATGGAAGGCTGCACTGAAGTCCCAGTTCTTATAGATGAACTTGGTGGTGAAACCCATGATGACATCAGGAGCAGGGCTCTTGTAGCAATATTTGTCTTTACTATCAATCTTGCCATCTCCATTGCGGTCAACAAACAGACCCTCGATGGGTTTTCCGTTCTCGTCGTAAACCTGCTGGTAAACATAGAAAGAATTGATAGGTTCGCCTACCTTGTTTGCCTGTATCTTGTAGTTGTTACCACGAGACACCTTGCTATTTTCAACCTGAATCCAGTCTTGCAGGCCAGCTTCTAACTCAGTGATTTCGTTGTGGTTCCATCCTACGTTGTAGGTTACATCCCATACGAAGTCCTTGGTAACAATAGGCTTCACATTGAATGCCAATTCTACACCATAGTTTTCCAAAGAACCAACGTTCTTCAAGAGTTTGTCGCTAAAGTTGGTACCACCGGCAATGGCAACACTTGACAAAAGGTCGGTAGTCTTACGATAGTAACCATCTACATTGAAGCCGAAACGGCCATTGAGAGCGGTGAAGTCGAGACCACCATTGTAGGTGGTAGTCTTTTCCCATGTCAGATCCGGATTGTATGCTCCTGGACGCATGGTTATAAAATATTTATCGCCGAATGGATACTGCGCATAAGTGTCACTAATGGTATAAACAGGGGCATAATAGAAGTCGTCAATACCATTCTGCTGACCAGTCATACCCCAGCCTAAGCGAAGCTTCAACTCATCAAGCCACTTTACGTTCTTCATGAATGGCTCGTTACTGATTTTCCAGGCAAATGCTGCTGCAGGGAAGTAACCCCACTTCTTGCCCTTTCTGAAGCGTGAAGAACCATCGGCACGGAAGGTTGCTGTAAGCAAATAGCGATCTAATAAGTTATAGTTGAGACGTCCAAAGTAAGACACCAAAGAGTTGTGACTCTTCCACATGGTGTTTGCCTGATACGTAGGGTTATTTACGTAGTTCCATTCGCCTTTTACTAACTGTGGATTGGTATCTCTCAAGTACTCATCGATACCGCTTCCGAAGTTATAGCTTGTTCTGTGGAAGTGACTCTGCTCAGCACCTGCCATGATGTCGATGTCGTGAACACCAAACTTGTGGGCATATTCCGCAAAGGCTTTACCTTCTATATTGTATTTGTAGGCATGACTTGTACCATAATAACCAAAATAGTTGTTGGAGAATGAATATTTAGAGATATCCTCATTTTGTCTACCATCAGTATACTGTGCACCTATGGCTGCATGCAAATGCAAGTCTTCGAAGCCATGAATCTTATAGTCAACCTCAAGATTTGAAGAAATATCATGAGTCTTGGCTATACACTTGTAGTTGTCAAGAACAGCCACAGGGTTCTGATTAACTTGAGTAGCAGCAATATTCGCCCAATTAGGATCTGTAATCTTGTCGTTCTTTGGCTGCAAGTACTGGAAATATCCACCGACGGTATTGTACTTCTCATCATTTACACGTACTGGCTGTGTTGGATCCATTTGGAGGGCATTACCGATGGCATCACCTACTTTTGCATAGCGGTCTTTCTCGAAACCATACTTCGCTGTGAAGTTGAAGTTCAAGTGTTTGTCGAGGAAGGAAGGAGCTAAATTGATTGATGTATTAAAACGCTTCATCCAAGTTGTCTTGAGAATACCATTATTGTCCTCAAAACCTAAACCAATGCGGTAAGGCATATCCTTCAAGCCGCCCTGGATACTGAGGCTGTGTTTGGTAGAGACAGAGGTACGGAAAATCTCGTCCTGCCAGTCTGTGTCGGCTGTACCCAAACCATTTGTATCAATACCTAAAGAGGTAAGAGCCTGCTTGTACTCACTGGCATTCATCACCTCATATTTCTTCTGGATGGTAGATACAGTGATATCACCATTGTAAGAAATGGTAGGTCTCTGACCTGCACGTCCCTTCTTGGTGGTAATGATGATGACACCATTAGATGCACGAGAACCATAGATGGCGGTAGCTGAAGCATCCTTCAATACAGTGAAGCTCTCGATATCGTTAGGGTTGATTAACGCCAATGGGTTGTTCATACCCGTTGTCTTATTGTCGTCCATTGCCAAACCATCAATCACAAAGAGCGGGGCGTTGGAAGCTGTCAGAGAGGCACCACCACGGATACGAATCTGCGCATCTGCGCCAGGTTGACCACTTGAAGTCTGTACGTCTACACCTGCAATTTTACCTACCAACATATCTTGGGCACTGCTTGTGATACCCTTTGACATCTCATCAGGCTTGATGGCTGTGACAGAACCCGTCAAGTCGTTTTTCTTGGCACGACCATAACCGATGACAACGACCTCGTTCAACGACTTGGAGTCGTCGATCATCGTGATGATCATGTTCTTGCTTGCTTGTACTGTCTTTGGGGTCATACCCAAATAGGTAAAGGTTAGCTTAGTACCGGGAGCTGCGTCGACAGAGAAGTTACCATCCATGTCGGTAATGCCTACTGCCTTACCGTTGACTGTAATGGTAGCACCCATGACAGGCTCACCAGAAGCATCTTTCACTTGTCCCTTGATTGCATTTGACTGCGCAAAGGAACTTGCTGTCAGGAGAAGACCACTTGCGAGGGTCAACATCCTAAGAGGCAATTTAATTTTTACCTGCTTCATCATTCTGTTTAATTTTTAGTTAATATATGCATGTTGTTGTTAGTCGGTTTTTATTCCACGCTTATTTCCATTTAGCCGTTAGTTATTAGTCCGCTCGGTTAAAAATATTATAAGGTGGTATAGCTCATCTCATCATTTTGTTTGATCTTTAAGTTTATATGAATAATCTTGCTTAGTTATATCCTGCACTTAAAATAAAGTTATAACCTTTTGTGGCGTTCTGGATAAGTTTTGGCTTTTAGTTGGTGTTGTTAGCTATTAACTTTCAATATCCAGTCGGTCGTTAGGTCTCTACATTATTATAAGGTAGGAATGGTATTTTTTGTACCATTTTAACTTTCTGTATGCAAATGTAACTCCTTTTGCGCTTACTTGTACTTTTTTTAGAGTTAAAAACAGCATTCTTATTGTGCAAACGTTTGCATAATATTTGCCTTAGGTACATCTTTAGGTACTTTAGTGGACGGGAAAAAATAACTTGGTACGAATTGGGTGAAAAATGCACCATCTCAAAAAGGTCATGGTCTCAAATCATACTAATTTATTTTTTCACCATCACTAAGTAACTCTAATTCCGCAAAGTGGTTCAAATACGCCCTGAAGGAGCTGGAGGCCATATAAGCAGCACGCCCTGAAGGGGCAGAAGCTCTTAGCCCAGGGCATCGCCCTGGGTATAGTAACAGTTAGCAATGCGCCCTGTAAGGGCAAAAGCTTTATAAATTTCAGTGTGAGTTTTAAAGCTTTTGCCCTTACAGGGCGCCAAGTTTGCGAACATGATAACCCAGGGCGTTGCCCTGGGCTAAGAGCTTCTGCCCCTTCAGGGCGTGCTGCTTCTATGAGCTTCTGTCCCTTACCTATGCTTTCGGCCGGTGACCTTTGGTTCAGGGCGTACTGCTTCTATGAACTTTCCCCCTTTACCTTTGCTTTACCCTTCGGCCAGCTATTTTCAATTCCGCTACGCGCAGGTGACCGCTGGCTCAGGGCGTGCAGAGTAATTTCAACCGTATAGGTCATATTATTTTCGGTTAGTTATGAATTTGTTCTGTCTCTTGCGGATAAATCTATATTCCGTGACACGGAACGGCCGTTCCAAATCACGGAATGGCGGTTCCGAACTACGGAATGTACGTTCCGTGTCACGGAACGGAACTTTTTGTAGCTTAAACAAAACATTTATATAGTATAAGAGTAAGCAGAGAGTAGTTACAAATGAAATATTAACAATGAATTAAAGAATTATGGAAAAAGTAAAAGAGCCCATTAAGATATGGGCAAAACCCCTCAGGAATGGCAACAAGGCACTTTATCTTAGAAGATATATTGCCGGTTCTCACAGCAAAGGGTATGTTTATGAGAAATTGGATGGTTTGTTTCTCATTGATGACAAGAAGGGCAAAGACAAAATTGCAAAAGAGAGAAACAACAATGCCTTGCAAATTGCAACACTTATCAAGTGCGAGCGAATCAAAGAGTACATGAACGGGATGGTCGGTATCAAAAAGAAAGCTCTCAGGGATATGGCTTTGAAAGACTGGATGCTGACGTATGCTGAAAGGAAGAAAGCGCAAGGGCAAAGTGGAAGCAATGCTGCCACAATCCGTAACACCATGCTACACCTTATTATATATAAGGGAGAGTCTGTCAGAATGAGTCAATTAGACAAAGCCTACTGTGAAGGTTTTGTGATTTATCTTGCCAACGCTATGACCATCGGCTTCGACAAGCCCAAACGAGGGCAGCATCATCAGAAAAAGCTTGCCCAGGGAACAGCCCGACTTTACTTCAATACGTTCGTCACGGCATTAAATGAAGCAGTGCGTGAGGGAATCATTGCCGAGAACCCCACTCGCCTGTTGAAGAAAGAAGAGAAAAAAATCATCTGTAAGAACAACAGCAGTCGTACACATCTGAGTGTTGAAGAGGTCAAGACCCTAATAAACACCCCCTGCAAAAACACATCCGTAAAAGAGGCTTTTCTTTTTGCTTGCTTTTGCGGTTTAAGAATCAGTGACATCAAGACGCTTAAATGGTCGGACGTAAAGAAAGAGACGGAAGGCATCTGCATCAGTAAGAAAATGATAAAGACTAAACAGGTAGTGACCGTGCCTTTGTCGGGAAGTGCTCTGGCATGGATGCCCAGTAAAGGAAATGCAAAACCAGAGGATTTTGTGTTCAAACTGCCTTCTTACATTTCTGTCAACTGCCAGATAAAGCAATGGGCTAAAACCGCAGGGTTAGAGAAGAAAACAACTTTTCACACGGCTCGCCATACATTTGCCACCACATTACTTACCATGGGAGCCGACCTATATACAACAAGCAAGTTGTTGGGACACCAAAACATCAAAACAACACAGGTATATGCCGAAATCGTAAACAAGAAAAAGATAGAAACGATTCATTTGTTAGACAGAATTTAGGTACAGGATTAGGTACGTCATCTTCCGAAAGCCGAAGCAGACAAAGCATTTTACACATTTAAAGATCAAACAAAATGATGAGATGAGCTATACCACCTTATAATATTTTTAACCGAGCGGACTAATAACTAACGGCTAAATGGAAATAAGCGTGGAATAAAAACCGACTAACAACAACATGCATATATTAACTAAAAATTAAACAGAATGATGAAGCAGGTAAAAATTAAATTGCCTCTTAGGATGTTGACCCTCGCAAGTGGTCTTCTCCTGACAGCAAGTTCCTTTGCGCAGTCAAATGCAATCAAGGGACAAGTGAAAGATGCTTCTGGTGAGCCTGTCATGGGTGCTACCATTACAGTCAACGGTAAGGCAGTAGGCATTACCGACATGGATGGTAACTTCTCTGTCGACGCAGCTCCCGGTACTAAGCTAACCTTTACCTATTTGGGTATGACCCCAAAGACAGTACAAGCAAGCAAGAACATGATCATCACGATGATCGACGACTCCAAGTCATTGAACGAGGTCGTTGTCATCGGTTATGGTCGTGCTAAGAAAAACGACTTGACAGGTTCGGTTACAGCCATCAAGCCAGACGAGATGTCAAAGGGTATCACAAGCAGTGCCTCTGATATGTTGGTAGGTAAGATAGCTGGTGTAGACGTACAGACAGGCGGTGGTCAGCCAGGTTCTGGAGCACAGATTCGTATCCGTGGTGGTGCCTCTCTGAGTGCTTCTAACGACCCTCTCTATGTCATCGATGGTTTGGCTATTGACAACAATACCAATAAGGGTATGAGTAACGTCTTGGCGATGATTAACCCTAACGATATCGAGAGTTTCACGGTGTTGAAGGATGCTTCTGCTACAGCTATCTATGGTTCTCGTGCTTCTAATGGTGTCATCATCATCACCACCAAGAAGGGACGTGCTGGTCAGAGACCTACCGTTACTTATAATGGTGATATCACAATATCTACTATCCAGAAGAAATATGAGGTGATGAATGCTGAAGAGTACAAGCAGGCTCTTACCTCTTTAGGAGAAGATATAAGTGGTTTGGGTACAGCCGACACAGACTGGCAGGACGAGATCTTCCGCACTGCCGTCTCTACCAACCACAGCCTCAGCATACAGGGCGGTTTGAAGGATATGCCTTACCGTATTGGTTTAGGCTTCGAGGACAACAACGGTATCGTCAAGACCAGCTGGATGAAGCGTTTCAATACTTCTGTCAATTTGGCTCCTTCCTTCCTCGACAAGCATTTGAACTTCAACTTCACAGCGAAGTATATGTTCGAAAAGGACCGCTATGCACAAGCAGGTGACGCCATCTTTAACGCACTCCGAATGGACCCCACACAGCCCGTTCGTGTAGATGATGAGAAGTACGACTGCGTAGGCGGATATTTCATGTACCTGCAGGCTAAGGCTGATAAGATTACCGATCCTAATTGGAAATCCATGCCTGCTTCTAACTATCCTCAGAACCCTGTGTCTATCCTTGACAATTACAAGTGTATAGCCAAGACTCATGACATATCTTCAAATTTGGAAGTAGACTATAAGATTCATGGCTTTGAAGACTTGCATTTGCATGCTGCCATAGGAGCACAATACACTGATGGTAGACAAAATGAGGAATACTCTAAGTATTCTGTTAATCCTGATTATAACTATTTTGGTTATTATGGCACTGACCATCAATACAAATACAGTATTGAAGGAAAAGCTTTTGCTGAATATGCCCATAAGTTTGGTGTTCACGACATCGACATCATGGCAGGTGCAGAGCAGAGCCACTATCACAGAACAGGATATACATTCGGAAGTGGTATTGATGAATACCTGAGAGATAACAATCCTCAGTATGAACCTACAGAAGGCAAATGGAATTATGAGAATGATCCAAAGTTCCAATCTGACGAGTTTGGGAAAACCCATAACTCATTGGTGTCTTACTTCGGACGTTTCAACTATAACTTATTAGATCGCTATTTACTTACAGCAACCTTCCGTGCCGATGGTTCTTCACGCTTCAGAAAGGGTAAGAAGTGGGGTTACTTCCCCGCAGCAGCCTTTGCCTGGAAGATCAACAACGAGCCGTTCATGAAGAACGTAAAATGGATTGACGAGTTGAAGCTACGCTTGGGCTGGGGTATGACTGGTCAGCAGAATGGTATTGACGACTTCTACTATTATACTCTGTACAGAGTCAGCAACAGTTATGCACAATATCCATTCGGTGACAATTATTATCCTACTTTACGTCCATCTGCAAGCAATTCTGACCTGACTTGGGAAAAGACTACTACCTACAATGGCGGTCTTGACTTCACTGCTCTCAATGGCCGCTTCGGCTTCAATATCGATGGTTACTATCGCAAAACTACCGACCTTTTGTCATCAGTTTCTGTTGCCGCTGGTACTAACTTAAGCGACAATATCTTGAAGAACGTTGGTACTTTGGAAAACTATGGTGTGGAATTGGCATTCAATGTGAAACCTATCGTCACCAAGGACTTCGTATGGGATGTAACCTACAACGTAGGATGGAACCACAATGAAATCACCGAGTTGGAGGCTGGTAAATCAGACTATGTTATAACTGGCGATCCGATATCTCGTGAAAACAACACGAAGGTACAGGCAAACAAGGTTGGCGCACCTATTAACTCTTTCTTTGTATTGCAGCAGGTTTACGACGAGAATGGCAAACCAATTGAGGGACTTTATGTTGACCGTGACGGTAACGGAATCATTGATGATGGTGACCGTTATTGCTACAAGAGCCCTGCACCTGATGTCATCATGGGTCTCACCACCAAGTTCATCTACAAGAACTGGGACTTCAGTGCAGCCTTCCATGCATCTATCGGCAACTATGTGTACTACGATTTCCTAAGTTCAAAAGCTAATTTGGCAGAAATTAAACAATATGGTTATGTTAACACGACAGCAGAAGCCATCGATCTTGGCTTTACGGGTAAAACTTTGAAATCGAATGTATACAGCGACTATTTCGTACGCAATGCTTCTTACTTGAAGTGTACCAACATGACTTTGGGTTACAGCTTCCCAGCATTGTTCAAGGCTGGTGGTGAGAAGATTTGCAGCGGACGCGTCTTCTTCACCGTACAGAACCCATTCATCATTACCAAGTATAAGGGCATCGACCCAGAGGTAAGTAACGGTATGGACAGAAAACTTTATCCACGTCCAATAAGCTTCCAGCTTGGTTTGAATCTTAACTTCTAAAATACAAAATGGAGACAATTATGAAAAAGATATTTATAAAGACTGCAATGGCAAGTATGTTGTGCATGGGCTTTGTCTCTTGCGCAGACGAACTGAACATCAAGCCGGTTGACCCACTTAATCACCTAACATATACGGCAGAGGGTCTCTTGGCTAAGCAGTATGCAACCCTTGGTCTTACTGGTCAGAAAGGTCCTGCTGGTTTACCAGATATAAGTGGCGACGAGGGTGAAACTGGATTTATCCGTACTGTATTCAACCTACAAGAGTTGATGACAGACGAAACTTTGTGGGCTTATCAGTCAAATGATGGTATTGCTCAAATCACCAGCATGGATTGGGATAAGAATAATCCACGTGTTAACTGGGCGTACCAGCGCCTCAGTTTTGACATCACCCAGTACAACTACTTTATTACTGAGCAGACTGGCATCCTGAGCGAAGACAAGATTGCAGAAGTTCGTTTTCTCCGTGCACTGAACTACTATTATTTCCTCGACCTGTATCGCAAGGCTCCTTTCAAGGACACCTTCGACGACAATCTCCCTACCGAGAAAAGTGGCAAGGAACTCTACGAGTGGTTGGATAATGAGTTGACCACCATCGAGCCTCTGATGGCTGAGGTGGGCGCTTATAATAACAGTGAGAATTTCGGACGTGCTGACCGTGGCGCAGCATACGCACTTCATGCCCGCTTGGCTCTTAACTCTGCTGTTTATACCGATGGTCAGGTAAAGGATTACCAAAAGGCTATTGATTATTGCAATAGAATTCTCGTCGACAACGCAGGAAAATACGAACTTTGTCGTGTAGCAAAGAATGGTTATAGCGGTTATCAGCAGTTGTTTATGGGCGACAACGACTGCAACCCAGCAGCCATGAAGGAAATCATCTTCCCTATCCGTCAGGATGGTGTAAAGACTCGCTCTTATGCAGGAACTTCATACATCGTAAATGCTTCTACCATAACTGGCATGCCTTATGCAAGCACAACAGACCCTTGGAAGTGTCTGTTTGCACGTGTAGACTTGGTAAAGAAGTTCTTCCCTAACGAGGATATTCCTAAGGCTACCGATGAGGATCTTTTGAGCAATCCATCAAAAGACCAGGTGATTGCAAAGGATAACGAAAAAGGTATCAGTACTGCCGACGTAGTGGCACAGGCTAAAGACGACCGCGCCCTGTTCTATATGGGTATCGGTGGATGCAGTGACAAGGTACGTACTCTAACACCAGGTGATGCTATTACAGGCCCTCTGAATGGTGCGTCTTTCGTTAAGTGGACCAACCTCCATGCAGACGGTACAGCACAGCACCATCAGAAATTTTCAGATACCGACTTCCCTATGTTCCGCTTGGCAGAAATCTATCTGACCCGTGCAGAGGCTATGTATCGCCTCAATGGCAGTCAGGCTGGTTTGGCTGACATCCTGGAGGTTCAGGACCGTGCCAACCGTACGTTGAAAGCTACATCAGTAGACGAGCAGACCCTTATTGATGAATGGTGTCGTGAGTTCTATATGGAAGGCCGCCGTCGTTCCGACTTGGTTCGCTTTGGCTTGTTCACAGGTTCCAAGTACCTCTGGAGTTTCAAGGGTGGTTCGGAAAAAGGTCAGGGTGTTCCAACAAAATGCAATATCTATCCTATCCCAGGCGACGAGATTAAGAACAACCCTAACATGACACAGAACCCAAAATACTAATTGTTAGGAAACCAGATTTAATTAAAAGAAATCAATTATGAAAAAGATATTCAAATTCATGTTGCTGCCAGCATTGGTACTTCCTTTGCTCTTTACATCTTGCGATGAAGACAGAGACAGCAACCCTACATTGGACCTGAGTCATCTTGCGGAGGAATTTGTGTTGAACACTCCTGCTCTTGCAGAAAACAATACCTACGACCTCAACAGTGCAAAAAACTTGGTATTGACATGCTCTCAGCCAAATTATGGTGGAGTACCTTACTCAGTGACGTACTATGCACAGGTTTCTATCGACCCTGCATTCGTCAGCGATGCTACAGTCAATCATGTTGAGTTGGCAACACCATCCTCAGATGCAAGCCGTTTGGAATTTATTGCATCCGAAGTAAACGATGCTGTGGTATCACTCTTCAAGGCTGCCAATCCTGATGCAAGTGTTCCCGAAGAAATGCCAATTTACATTCGTCTTCGTGCTGTTATTCGCGTTACAGCATCGTCCTATTTTGGAGAGACATTCTCAAATGTTATTACCCTGCCTTCTGTCAAGGCTGTCTATCAGGCTCCTGATGCGAAGTTCCCTGATAATCTCTACTTGATAGGTAGCTCTATCCAGACTCCATGGCAGAGTTGGAAAGCTATTCCACAGGTACAAGGTGTAAATGGCAACTACTATGGTATCATCTACGTGCCTGCTGGTGGTGAGTTTAAGTGGGGTACAGAAAACAATGACTATCGCGGCTACAACCGTCTTAAGGAAATCAACGATGCAGATGGTGCAGGTATCTCTGCAGGTGAGGAGCAAAACATCAAGGTAGCCAATGCTGGCTGGTACACTCTCCACTTCAAGGGTAAGATTACCGAAGACAAGAAGAACATCGACTGGACACTGAATGTTTACAAGACTAAGGTTTGCCTGATTGGTGCTTGTATTGGTCAAGGCGATTGGGGCTTTGCTGATGAAAATGCTCTGACACCTCCAGACGATCCAAGTGGTGAATGGGTTTCTCCTGCATTCACTGCAAGTACAGAGCTTCGTGTATCTGTCAAGGTCGGTAGCCTCGACTGGTATAGTACAGAGTTCACTGTTCATAATGGCGAAGTGTTCTGGCGTATATATGATATGCCAAACAACTGGGCTGAGACCATGGGTTCAGATTACTCTGTAACTACCACCCCTGGCAAGAAGTTGTATGTCAACTTCGATACAAATAAAGCTGAAGTTAGATAATTTAAGATCAAAGCAAAATGAAAAAGACATTTTTATATAGCTTAGCAGTCTTGGCAAGTGTATCACTTGCCAGCTGCAACGGCGACTACGAAGATTGGGCTCAACCACAGAACAATCCACAGGAAGCATCAGCTGCCAAATATGGTATTACCTTTACAGCGGGTCCTGAAGCAGAATGTACCATGCCTGACGATGATGGAGTCATCAAACTCGTCACAGTCAACTCGACAGATGCCAATGTTGCAGACTATACACTGAAAGACCTGAAAGTAAATGGTGAGGCAATTAATGGCGAAATTGTCGGCAACAACATTCGGGTAGACGCTAACGAGTTGGAGAAGATTCTCTGCAGACAGTACAAATCACGCGCAAGCGTTGCTCGTGACATCAACGTTGAGTCTAAGGTTTCTGTCAACTTGGCATCAGGTGATGCCGTTGCCATCAATACCGTAGGTACGACTACAGCCAAACTTAAGCCAACCCCAACTCCTGCTATCGATGCGAAGGGCTACTACATGCTCGGCGAGGTAAACGGAAATAATTGGGATCAAAAAAATCCTGTATGGATGACCAAAATGTCTGATGGTGTTTACCAGCTCAAAGTCACTACAGAGAAAGATAAGAACTATTTTAAGTTCTACGAAGGCAGCAAGTGGGATGAAAGCGGCAACTGGGATGTTATCAACAAAGGTGTCATGGGTTGCGAGACGAATGGTTGCGAGGATGCTTCAGGTACAATCTATTATAATGGTGATAAATGGGGTACTCCACAGACTATGGTTATTGCAGGTGCTGGTACATGGATTGTAACTCTCGACATGAACAACCTGACATATACAGTTGGCAAGCCTATCCTCTATATGGCAGGCGATGCTAATGGATGGGCAACAAATGACTATCTCGCAGGTGAAGATGGTGTAAAATTCACTGGTTACATGTACCTGAACTAGAATGGTTTCAAGTTCTGTACTCAGCCAGAGTGGAAGGGCACCAACTATGGCGCAGACTTCAATACTGCTGCTGATGCTCTTAACATCACAATTACAGAGCCTGCAGGTTACTATCAGGTAGATGTTGACTTATCTGAGAAGACTTACACTCTGACTCCTATTACATCTATTGGAATCATTGGTAGTGCATCACCTAAAGGTTGGGATTCAGACGTAGATATGACTTACGTTCCTTACAATAAGGATACCAAGGAAGTTAATGGCTACTGGGAAGTTAAGAACATCACATTGAGTGCTGGTGAAATCAAGTTCCGTGCCAACGACGATTGGGCCATCAGTTGGGGTGGAGAGTTAGATAACCTCACAACAAAGAATGGTGGAAACATCACTGTAGAAGCAGGTACTTACGACATCAAGCTTTATGCTTGGGCAGAAGGCTTTGCTAAATGTGTGCTGACTAAGAAGTAAGCATTTGCTTCATCAAATAAACTTAAAATTAATAGGCGGCTCTCAATTCCGGGAGTCGCCTATTTTTTTCGTTCTCCTCCCCCTTTTCAAGTATTTTTCCCTAAAACCTTGGAAGTTACGAGGAAAAGTCGTATCTTTGCCCATAAATAGCTCTAAAAAAGGAATTATGGGACATCAAGAAGATATTGTAAAAACTGAAAGTAAAATCATTGTCATCAGGGATACGCAAGTTATCCTTGACAGAGATGTTGCGGAATTGTATGGAGTAGAAACCAGAGAAATCAACCAAGCACTAAGAAACAACCCTAAAAAGTTTCCTCCAGGTTATGTTATTGAGTTGAATAACAACGAGAAAGAAGAACTCATCAAAAATTTTGATCGGTTCAAAAAACTCAAACATTCCACTGTTGCACCTCACGCATTTACTGAACAAGGACTTTATATGCTTGCCACTATTCTGAAAGGTGATTTAGCCATCAGCACTACCATTGCCATCATTGATACATTTACCAAACTTCGCAAATTGGCAAGAACCATCGACAAGGTGAACGAAGATGCTAAGGAGCATGGTATTTATCCGGACAAGAACACAGAGGACAAGATACAGACTGCCATGAACGAAGTCTTCGCCGACAACTTGCCACTGAAAATGCGCAAGCTTACCTTTGGTGTGAACCTGGGAATCCTCAAATTCTCTTTGGAAACAACAAGGGAATCCAAAGAATAAAAGAAAGAAAAAGGCGGTTTCTATTCAGAGACCGCCTTTTTGTATGCCCTGCATTCTTTCGACCTGTACGATTGACACGTCCTAAAGGGGCAGAAGCTTGAGTAAAAAGCAATACGCCGATAACAGGAGCTTATCGCTTTTCGTCTCCTGAAACAACATAATTCTGAACTGAGGTCATGACAGATACTATGAATTTGCACAGAAAATGCAAACGTTTGCGCAAGTCGTTTGCTTGATTTAGGTCAAGAAAAGATTGTCACTACAAAAGAAAATCATAACTTTACCACCGAAAACAAATAACAAGAAGAATATGAAGAAAATTTACTTGACACTTATTGCACTCATAGCAGTGATCAGCGCTTCGGCACAGGGATGGCCTGCAAACTACAATGGAGTCATGCTACAGGGATTCTCTTGGAATGCATACGAGGCTGCACAATGGAAAGCTCTTGAGGCTCAGACTTCAGAGTTCAAAGGATTCATCGACCTCGTATGGGTTCCTCAGAGCGGAAAATGTGCTGAAACCGTACAGGTAATGGGCTATAAACCCTATTACTATTTCAACCACAACTCCAGTTTCGGAACAGAAGACGAGTTGCGTTCCATGATCAAGACTTTTAAGAACAATGGTATCGGAACCATTGCCGATGTAGTTATCAACCACCGCAATACCGAGGGTTGGTTCACTTTCCCAGCTGAAACATACAAGGGTGTGACCTACCAGATGCTGCCTACCGACATCTGCAAAAACGACGATGGTGGTAAGACCTTAACCCAAGCAAATAAAGAAAACGTCAATCTCAGCAACAACTACGATGAGGGCGACGACTTCGGAGACTGCCGTGACCTGGACCACAAGAGCGCAAACGTACAGAAAGTGGTAAAGGCTTACTTGAAATTCTTGAAAGAAGACTTGGGCTACGAAGGTTTCCGCTATGACATGGTGAAAGGTTTCAACGCAAGCCATGTGGGCGACTACAACACAGCAACAGGTATTCAGTACTCCGTAGGTGAATACTGGGATGGAGTAAGCAGTATCAAGAACTGGATCAACAATACAGGCAAGAAAAGCGGTGCCTTCGACTTCCAATTCCATTACAACATGACCGATGCTATCAAAAGCAACAACTGGACAAAACTGAACAACAGCAGTCTGATGTCTGATGTTTCCTATCGTCAGTATGCCATAACCTTCGTAGAAAACCACGATATACAGGTACGCGAGGACAAGAGCAACGACAGCAGCAAGGATCCTATCCCTGAAAAATATATTCCTGCTGCCAACGCATTCATGATAGCCATGCCTGGTACGCCATGTATCTTCCAGCCTCACTGGAAAGCATACGAGCACGAGCTGAAGAGCATGATAGAGGCCCGCAAATTAGTAGGCATCACCAATACAAGTTCTTATAGCAATTATATCAGCAACAAACAGTATTTTGCTAATGCGGTAAATGGTACTAATGGTCGCAAGTTGTTGGTGGTTGTAGGTATTCCAAGCATGATGACTACCCCATCAAAGACTGAGTACACCTGCATCCTCTCTGGCACAAACTATATGTACTATCTGTCAAACAACTCAGAGACTGCATGGGCAGACAAGGCTTCTGGCGAATACGAGGAGGGCTTCAAAGTGGCTCTTACTGCAGTAAGCAAGAACACCGCTGCTAAGTTGGTTTACACCACCAACGGCAGCGACCCTACAGCTAACAGCACACAGGCAACAAGCGGCACATCGATCAACATCAGCAGTTCATGCACACTGAAGGTTGGTCTGCTCATCAATGGAACCGTAAGCGGCATTCGCACTTACAATTATAGCATCAAGCGTTTCGAGCCATACAACATCACTGTTTATGTAAACACAGATGCCACCAATTGGAAGAAAGTGAACTTCCACATCTGGAGCAACATCAACGTAAAAACAGACTGGCCTGGAACCACCATTACACAGACCAAGATGATTGATGGCAAAAACTGGTACTATAAAGACTTCACCATTACCCAGAAAGACGGAATGCTCAACTTTGTTTTCTGTGAGCCTAACAATGCAGGAACAGCAGCGAATTCTCAGTCTGGAGACTGCCTTGGAATCAACTCAACCGTCTTCATCAAGGTTGGTCCAGGAAAAAGCAGTGGAAAATATGTCGTAACTAATGTCACTAAAGAAGTAGACACCGGCATCGACCAGCCCATCACCGAGAATACAGGCAAAAACGTCAATAATGCCTGGTACACCCTGAGTGGTATGAAGATGAACCAAAAGCCCAACCAGGCTGGCATCTATATCCACCATGGCAAAAAGGTAGTTATCAAGTAAATAAAAAAACCTAACATATAATTCATCTATTCAACTGGCGGCTCACGTTATGCGAGGGTCGCCAGTTTTTCGTATAGAGCAAAATAGCCGAGAAAGAAGAAATATCATTTTTTCGGTAAAACATTTGGAAGCAAAAGAGAAAAAATGTATCTTTGCAAAAGATATTCTGCACTCGGCAATTATCATTTAAACAAAAAGGAGGTTTTATTATGGCAGAACTGAGAGATAGATACATCCGTTTCGACTGGGCAATCAAAAGATTACTCCGTCAGAAAGCTAATTTTGACGTTTTGGAAGGATTCCTTACCGTATTTCTGAATGAAAAAGTAAAAATCATAGAAATACTGGAAAGTGAAAGTAATCAGCAGAAAGAAGATGATAAGTTCAACCGCGTTGATATAAAAGCCAGAAACAGCAAGGGAGAAATTATCATTGTGGAAATACAAAACACCAGTGAGCTGTACTACTTAGAGCGAGTTCTTTATGGAGTAGCAAAAGCTATTACTGAGCATATCAACCTCGGCAACAGCTATAAGGAGGTGAAAAAGGTATATTCTATCAGCATCTTATACTTCGATCTCGGAAAAGGTTCTGACTACATCTATATCGGACAGAACAATTTTACAGGTCTGCACACGAAAGACCAGCTCGTGATAAGTGCCAAGGAAAAGAACAATATCGTAAGAAAATCACCTTCTGAGATTTTCCCAACCTATATCCTTGTGCGTGTCAACGAGTTCAATAAAGTGGCAAAATCACCATTGGAAGAATGGGTAAACTATCTGAAGAATGGCGTTATCTCTCCAGACACTAAAGCTCCAGGTCTGCAAGAGGCTCGCGAGAAGCTAAAATACTACGAGATGTCGGATGCAGAACGTCATGCATACGACGAGCATATCAATGCCATCATGATTCAGAATGACGTACTCGGCAATGCTAAATTAGAAGGATTGGCTGAGGGAAGAGCTGAGGGAAGAGCTGAAGGAAGAGTTGAAGGAAGAGCTGAGGGAAGAGCTGAGGGAAGAGCTGAAGAGAAAAAAGCAATAGCCCGCAACCTGCTTTCACAGAACATTCCTTTGGAAATTATTTCCCAAGCCACAGGACTGAGCATAGAAGACATTCGGTTATGTCACCCTCACTCTTGAAGAGGAAATATTCAACTGTTGTTGGTGCGCTCTATTCTGAGCACCTGGTCGCAATAGTCGACCACAGCAGGACGATGGGTAATGAAGATAATGGTCTTGTCGTGAGAAGACAGGATGTTCTGCAATAGCTGGCGCTCAGTTTCTGGGTCAAGGGCACTCGTAGCCTCATCGAAGAGCATGATGCTGCGATTGCGCAACAGACTTCGGGCTATGGCAATACGCTGTGCCTGTCCTTCACTCAGTCCTCCTCCCTGTTCGCTGCAAAGAGTATCCAAGCCTGCAGGCAACTCCATCACAAAGTCGGCGCAACTCTTATGCAGAGCCTCAACCATCTCCTCATCAGTAGCATCGAGCTTACCCAACCGCAGATTGTCGCGGATAGTTCCGCTCATCAGCGTGTTGCCCTGAGGCACATAAACAAAGTTGCATCGATGAAGCGGAGTGAGCGTCTGACTCTTCACCTTATTATATATAGAGAGTTGACCTTGCTGCGGACGAAGCAGAGCCAGGATAAGGCGAACAAGAGTTGTCTTGCCGGCACCTGTCTCACCCAAGATAGCAGTACAGCTGCCTGGTGTGAAATCGAAATCGAGCTGATGAATGACATTACGGGCATCGGAAGCTGAGTCGTCCTCAGACTGCTCTGCCTTGTAGGCATAACTCACTCCCTCAAGGCGAATGCCGCAAGGCGAGTCTATCTCTATTGGCTCACCCTGTTCCTCCAATGGATTTTCCTCCAACTCCATGAGTCGTTCGGCAGCAGTAAACACCCCCACAAAGGCAGGAACCAGCTTGGCAAGGTTGCGTGCCGGACCCTGTATCTTGTTGACAAGCTGCAGAAAGGCAGTCATGCCGCCAAAGGTAAGCGAGCCTGCACTCATGCGCACGGCAGCCCAAAGGAATGCCACCAGATAGCCCAAGGCAAAGCCAAAGTTAAGAACCAAATTGCTGAACACGCTGAATATGGTCTTACGCACCACTTTGGAGCGAAGCTCGCACTGGGTGTTCTCCAACCGTTCCACCATGACACTGTTACTCTCCAAGGTCTTGATAAGCATGCGGTGCTGGATGGTTTCCTGCAGCACACTCTGAACCTTACTGTCGGTATCGCGCACCTGACGGGTCAGGAATCGCATCTTGCCCATATACACCTTGCTGAAAGCCAGGAAGATGGGTATCATAACGACGATGACTACCGACAAGAGCTTGTCCATGGAGAAAAGATAGAAGAAGGCGCTGAGGAAAAGTGCCAGGACGCTTAAGGTACTTGGAATAGTCTCGGTAAGGAAGCCTACCACTTGCGACACATCCCCCTCAAGCCTGTTGAGCACATCACCCGAATGAAGGCGCTCCCTACCCTGCCATTCCGAGCGAAGGATACGGTCGAGCATACGTTGCTGCATACGGTTTTGCGCCTTGATGCCCAGGAGGTTTCTTATCCAGATGCCAGAGATGTTGAGTGCGAAATCGCATAATATCAGTCCACCCATCAATGCCACAGCCCAATAGATATTGCCCTGCACGGCATGCGAGGCCACATCGATGGCATGCTTCACCGCCCACACCTGTCCTAAACTGACAGCAACAGACAGCAAGCCGACAACAGCATTGAGCGTAGCCTGCAGACGGTTGCCACGCCAGGAACGCCAAAGCCACTTGAGCAGGGTCTTGGCATCATACTTGAACTTGGGAACCTTGATTATCTTCATCCATCTCTTCATTTGAATTCTTCACGCTTCGTTCTTCACTCTTCACTTAAATTCATCTTCCTCTCTGATCGGCACCCCACATCAACTTCTCTCTCAGAGTGGAGAAGTATCGCTGGTTGCGCTGTTTTACTATTTTAATGGTATGGGCAGCCTTGCGGATAACGAGACGTGTGCCTTCAGTCATTCGCTCACTGCGTCCGTCGATGGCAACAAGATAGTTGTGGCTACGGCTCTCCACATCGAGTGTTATCTCTGCCGTGTCATTAATGACGACGGGACGAATATTTAAACTATGAGGAGCCACGGGCGTGAGACACAGGCTGCTGCTCTGGGGAATGATGATAGGTCCGCCATTCGACAGGTTGTAGGCTGTAGAGCCCGTAGAAGTGGTCACGATCAGTCCGTCAGCCTGGTAGTTAACCAGAAACTCTCCATCCACCTGCGTGCGAATAGAAATCATGGACGCATCGTCACGCTTCAGCACGGCAATATCGTTAAGGGCAAAAGGATTGCCTGCCAAGACACCTCCCTCAGCCTCTACCTGAATGACGACATGTTCCTCTATCTGGCACTCACCGGCATACAAGCTGTCCAAGGCTGCCTCCACCTCGCCAGGCAACACATCAGCCAGGAAGCCCAGTCGCCCCATATTGACACCGATGATGGGTGTTCCCTTGGCTCCCACTCTGCTGGCAGCCTTGAGGAAGGTGCCGTCGCCTCCCATGGAGATGACATAATCCACATCGAAGTTGTAATCCTCGAACACTCCTGCCGCCTTCACATCGATGTGCTGACTGCGGGTGAGAAACTCGTAATAGGCATTCTCCACATAGATTTCGGCGCCTTTCTGCGCTAAATAGTCCAGAATCTTCTCTATCGAAGTAGACTTCTTGGCCTGGTACTCATTGCCAAATATCGCAAATTTCAATGGTTGTCGTGTCATTTATTTTGCTGTTTCAATTATTATTCTTACTTTTGCAAAGGTAATAATATAAATCGAATAATCAGACAAAAAGAACATAAAATTATGGCAAAGGTATACGAATTTCTTGCCAACGGCTTCGAGGAAATCGAAGGTTTGGCTCCGGTAGACATACTTCGCAGAGGTGGTGTAGACATCAAGACCGTAAGCATTACGGGCAGCGAATGGGTAGAAACTTCTCATGGCGTAACGCTGAAAGCCGACATGCGCTTTGAGGACGTGAAGGACTTCGGCGATGCCGACATGCTCTTGCTGCCTGGAGGAATGCCAGGCAGCACTCATCTCAACGAGCACGAGGGCGTGCGACAGGCGCTCATCGCTCATCACAAGGCCGGCAAGCGCATAGGTGCCATCTGTGCTGCCCCTATGGTATTGGCAAGCACGGGCATCCTCAACGGCAAGAAGGCTACCTGCTATCCTGGTTTTGAACAATACTTTGCTGCCGACACCGAGTATACTGGCCATCTGTATGAGGAGGACGGCAACGTGATAACAGGTGAAGGTCCGGCTGCTACCCTGCCCTATGCCTACAAGATATTGAGCTACTTCGTAGGCGACGAGGCTGTGGAAGAACTGCAGAAAGGCATGAGGTACACACACCTGATGAGCAACAAATAATTCTTAACTCTTCACTTAAATTATGGATTACGTAATCATTGTTGCCGGAGGCAAAGGACTGCGCATGGGAACAGAGACGCCCAAGCAGTTTCTGCCTGTAGCCGGCAAGCCCATACTGATGCGCACTATAGAGCGCTTCTACGAATACAACCCCGACATCAACATCATCCTTGTGTTGCCCGAGAGCCAGCAGGAATACTGGCACCAGCTTTGCGAGGAGCATCATTTCGACATCAAGCACCAGATAGCCAATGGTGGCGACACCCGCTTCCAGTCATCAAAGAACGGACTGGCGCTTATTCCCGATGACGCCGACGGAGTGGTGGGAATACACGACGGTGTGCGCCCATTCGTATCAACCTCAGTCATAGACGAATGCTACGAGACCGCCCGCGAGGAATATGCCGCCATACCCGTATATGCTGTGACCGACACACTGCGCTATATAGACCAGCGTGGAGGAGGCAAAAACGTGATGCGCGACGACTATCGTGTGGTACAGACTCCTCAGACTTTCGACATTGCTCTTGCCAAGCAAGCCTTCAATCAGGGTTACAAGGCCCAGTTTACCGACGACGCATCAGTGGTGGAAAGCTTAGGATGCCAGGTAGCAATGGTGGAAGGCAACCGCGAGAATATCAAGATTACAACCCCCTTCGACATCAAGGTGGCAGAAGCCCTATTAGCAGAATAAAAACAAGGGAATTCTTCACTCTTCATTCTTCACTCTTCACTTTAAAAAATGAGTAGTATTTTAGACCAAGACATCATGTACCTGCCTGGCGTAGGACCCAAGAAGAAGGAGATTCTGAGCAAGGAGCTCGGCATCTGCTCGTATGGTGACTTGCTCGAATACTATCCTTATAAATATGTAGACCGCACCAAGGTGTTCCACATCAGCGAGCTGACACCGGAAATGCCCTTTGTACAGATAAAGGGAAGGATCCTCAGTTTCGAGGAATTCGACATGGGAAAACGCAACAAACGGGTAGTAGCCCACTTCTCCGATGGATTCGGAGTGGCTGACTTAGTTTGGTTTCGCGGCGCACAATACATCTACAAGACTTACAAGACCGATACCGAATACATTGTTTTCGGCAAGCCAACGCTTTATGGCGGACGTTTCCAGTTTGCTCACCCCGATATCGACGACGCACAGTCGCTGCAACTCTCCGACATGGGCATGCAGCCCTACTATGGCACCACCGAGAAGATGAAAAAGATGGGGCTTACATCGCGCGCCATAGAGAAGATAGCCAAGGCGCTGATAGAGAAGCTTCCTGCCCTGCCAGAAACCCTGCCCGACTTTATCACCCATCGTCTGCACCTTGTTTCACGCGACGAGGCCTTCCGCAACATACATTATCCACACTCTCATCAGGAACTGCAGAAGGCACAGGTGCGGCTGAAGTTTGAGGAGCTGTTCTACGTGCAACTCAATATATTAAGGTACGCGAGCGACCAGCGACGCAAATACCGGGGATACGTGTTCAACCGTGTGGGAGAGATATTCAACAGTTTCTATGCGAATAACCTGCCTTTCAGTCTTACCGGAGCACAAAAGCGGGTGATGCATGAGATTCGCGCCGACATGTGCAGCGGCAAACAGATGAACAGACTTCTGCAGGGAGATGTAGGATCGGGCAAGACACTCGTGGCATTGATGACCATGCTCATCGCACTCGACAATGGATTCCAGGCCTGCATGATGGCTCCTACCGAAATCTTGGCTGAACAGCATCTGCAAACCATCAGGGAGTTTCTGAAGGGGATGGACATCAGGGTGGAACTGCTGACGGGCATCGTAAAAGGCAAAAAGCGACAGGCCATACTCGACGCATTGGCTTGCGGAGAGGTGCAGATATTGGTGGGAACTCATGCCATCATAGAAGAAACCGTGCAGTTTGCACACTTAGGACTGGCTGTCATCGACGAACAGCATCGCTTCGGTGTGGCACAAAGAGCCAAGCTATGGAGCAAGAGCCTGAATCCGCCGCATGTATTGGTCATGACGGCAACCCCTATACCACGCACCCTTGCCATGACTATATACGGCGACCTGGATGTAAGTGTCATCGACGAACTGCCGCCTGGCAGAAAACCCATACAGACGCTGCATAAGTTCGACACCCAACTGACCTCTCTCTATCAGAGCATCAGACGCCAGATCAACATGGGGCGACAGGTCTACATCGTATTTCCGCTCATCAAAGAGAGCGAAAAGAGCGATCTGAAAAACCTGGAAGAAGGCTTCGAGACTCTCAAGGAAGCCTTCCCCGACTACAACCTCAGCAAAGTGCACGGCAAGATGAAACCTGCAGAGAAGGAAACTGAGATGGAGAAGTTTGTGAAGGGCGAAACCCAAATACTCGTTGCCACAACCGTCATCGAGGTAGGCGTCAATGTGCCCAACGCCTCGGTCATGGTGATTCTGGATGCGCAGCGATTCGGACTCTCTCAGCTACACCAGCTCAGAGGACGAGTAGGACGAGGAAGCGACCAAAGCTACTGCATTCTGGTAACCAACTACAAGTTGAGCGAGGATACAAGAAAGCGAATCGACATCATGTGCGACACCAATGATGGATTCCGAATAGCTGAAGCCGACCTGAAGCTTCGAGGCCCTGGCGACCTGGAGGGAACGCAGCAAAGCGGAATAGCCTTCGACCTGAAGATAGCCAACATAGCACGCGATGGTCAACTTGTGCAACTGGCAAGACAGGAGGCGCAAGCTGTTATCGAGGCCGATCCGCAATGCAGTCTTCCCCAGTACGCACCATTATGGTCGAGGCTCAGAGAGCTGAAGAAAACCAACATCAACTGGGCTGCCATCAGTTAGCGGCAGTCCCCTCAACCAGACAACACAGGCTATCAACATCAAGTAAAACAGAAGCAAAAATGGCAATAAAAGAACAAACATCTGAAGGAAACCTCTTCCCCGACATGCCCACCACGCCAGCCACTGTGCCTGCCTCCACACCCAAGAAGCGTGGTCGAAAACCACTGGTTCGCGAGCCAGAGCCACGGCCCGACCTGACCAAGGAGGAAATGAGAGAAAAGCTCATAGGCATCAAAGAGATAGAAAGCGTAACAGGCATCAGCTACATCCGACTGCACGTCACCGCCAAGATGATCATCGGCATAAGAGAAAGCTCGGGCAAGGAATTTACCATCAATCTCGACGAACTCTATAAAGCCTATACACAGTGCAACCACTTCACAAGTCCGGAGGTAAAGAAGTACATCTTCATGGGACATTCACCTGCCGTAGCTCTGCTCAGATATCTGAAAAATGGATAAATTACAAAAGAACAGAGATATCCAACAAGAGTAAAAAAAAGGAAAAACGAGAAACAGAAAAAATGTTAAATTCTGTTTTCGACTTTTCATGCAATAATTATGCCAATTCGCCTATATATAAACTGCATTCGAAAGCTATCCGAGTGAAAACGAGCATGTTAAAGACCGAATAATTTATGTTAATCCATTAGGTTGTTTGAATTATTTTTGTTATATTTGCAACGTCTATATAACAAAATCGCATCTTAGAGCACTTTGCATTGCGATTTTCCGTACAGAATTCTTATTGTTCTGTATGCTGAACGACCAACCTAAAAGAGTATTAATTTAGAATTATGAGTTTAAAAAGCAAGATAAGTAAAATCTTTGTAGGAGTATTATTGTCCCTCGCTGCCGTGCCCACTCAGGCTCAAGACCTTCTGGCACGTCAGGCACCGGTAGATCATCGAATGAAGTCGCTCGACACTTTAGCCATCTCTCATTATCGCCAGATGGAAGAGCGTGAGAACCCAGCCAGCGAGCTCTATGAAGATTTCTCCAATAAATATGCTCACAAAGCCACATCGCTGCCTGAGCATTTCCGTATAGACCTTCGTCATTTCTGTATGCCTACCCAGAGCCGCGTGGTAACCAGCAACTTCGGTTATCGTGCACAGTTTGGCCGTAGCCACAAGGGTATGGACATCAAAGTATATATCGGCGACACCATACGTGCTGCCTTCTCAGGAAAAGTACGTATCGTAAGATATGAGAGAGGCGGATATGGCAAATACATCGTTATTCGTCACAACAACGGACTGGAGACTATCTACGGTCACCTTTCTGCACAGCTCGTAGAAGAGAATCAGGACGTAAGAGCCGGCGAAGTGATAGGACTCGGTGGAAATACCGGTCGAAGCACAGGTTCGCACCTCCACTTTGAGACTCGTCTCTGTGGCGTAGCCCTGAACCCTGCCTTGATGTTCGACTTCCGCAACCAGGACGTAGTGGGCGACTACTATGACTTCAACCGCAACACATACGAGAACGAGGGCATTGCAGCCAACTCGGTTCGTGGAAAAGTGGGCAACGGAGGCTACACACGCGAGGAAGTCAACGGAGGCTCTGTGGGCAGATACGAAGCCAGCGCAAGTGGCGAGAAGCTTTACCACAAGGTTAAGTACGGCGAGACTCTCAGCTCTATCGCCGAGAAGCGTGGCGTCAGTGTAGAGAAGATCTGCCACCTCAATGGTTACAAGAAGGACAAGAAGCTTACTCCTGGACAGATTATCAGATATTCATAATTCTGTCATCATCCGACAGACTGCCCGGCATAACATAGCAAAATAAACTTTCATACAATAAATACAAAAGCAGGAACTCCCCAATAGGAATTCCTGCTTTTTCGTACACTAAACATTCCATCCAAGGCTGTTGGCTATAACTTTTAACGACTACTGAATGGAGTAACAACTTCTTTAAATTCTATAACTTCTGGACTTCAGATTGATTGTGTTCTGACTTTTTAAAGTGTGCGCAATTAACATAAATATACAGTTAACCTACAAAAAGGATTCGTATATTTTGTAACTTTGCAGGCGACAACGGAATTCAACAATTATTAAATTATGAAATATTTGTATTTAGTTTTATTGCTTTTACCGCTAAAGGTATTAGGTCAGGTAAAATTACAAGATGTCACGATAAGTGGTAAACAACCTAAGTTTGTAAGATTAAAGGGATATTTTCGTAGTTATCAACACAATGATTCTTTGCTTAAGTATTACGAGGATGGTATCGTGGAATACTATATCAATCTAAAAAATGAAAAAGTATATTTAAGAAAATATGGCTGTCGTTATCTAAGAAATGAAGAGCTTATCAGCAAAGATAAGAAAAGAGCCTTTATGCTTAGCGATCAAGCAACATTTCGTCCGTGGTCAGAAGGAACAACTTTTATAGAGGAATGTCGTAAAAAGTATACTATTCAAGATTCTGCTAATATTGGATATATCAAAAAAGACAGTCAAACAATAGGAAGAATAACAACTGATTCTATCCGTAAATGCTGTACGATAGAAATGGATATGGTGCCTACATATGACAAGCTTTCTCAAAATATATTTGGTTTTTCGCAGGAAATAGTAAGTGACAAATTCACGGAGGCTTACCGATTAAGTGATGAGGATTATTATTCCTTTAAAAACTTGATTTTTCAGAAAACTGATCAAAGTTACAATTATTGGCATAAAAAGGATTCTCATAAACAGTTAATTCATGTTGTTACAGAATTGTTTATTACGGAACAAGAATATGTAGATGAAAAGAAGAAAGAATCAGGCATTAATCTGCAACCGCAAGAAGCTACTCAAGCGATAGAAAACTATATATCAGTCCATGGATTGCCACTCCTGTCGCCAGAAGAACAAGCAGAAATGAAGAAACTACAGTTTTATGACCCAGCCAAATTGTAAGAAATAGAAACTATCAACGATTAGACAATAGTTCGTAAATCCATATTGTCAAAAGGAATAATTCCTTCTACAGATATACAAATATGCTTATTGAATTCCATATTTGTAAAAAAGGCAATAGATTTAACATCAAAATAACAATTGCCTAACATTCTGTTTGATTCTAAAATACTACTTTTGCAGCAGATAAACTAATAACAACAAAAGAGATATAATTATGGTAAAAGATAACAACAATAATTATTTGGCCACTGCTTTCAAACACCTTTTGACAGCATTGCTGATTGCAATGATTGGTACTTGGTGTTTTCAATTACTTTACCCTGCAATTGCTGGTATATTTACAAATACAGCTAAAAATGAAATAAATATAATATACTCTCATCTTGTATTTGTAGTATCAATCATTTTATGGTGTTGTTATAAGTTCCCTATTGTCAGACAATTCAAAAAACAACCATTGTCTACACTAACATACTATCCGATTATTGCTGTATTAGCTTTGATTTGCTTTATAATATTAGACTCTGTCATAGATATACCTAATTACTATCAGCAAGAACTGGAAAGTGTAATGCAAGAAAATTTCCTCTGTATATTGACAATAGGAGTTATCCAACCAATTGCAGAAGAATTTCTCTTCAGAGGAGTGTTTCTGAAAGAATTACTCAAATGGAAAAGTAATCCATGGTGGGCTATAGGTGTATCCGCTATTACTTTTAGCATCATACATTTGAATTTTACCCAGATGATAAGTGCATTGCCAATGGGCATCATTATGGGATGGTTATACTTTAAAACCCAAAGCCTGTGGCCTTCGATTATAATACATATTACGAACAACTCTTTATGCTGCATACCGAGCAGCATTGGTAGTCTCTCGTTTTTGGATATAATCTGCAACCATCCATTAATAGGCATACTTATCATTGTGCCTTTGAATAGCATACTGATATTTCTCATCATAAGAAAAATAAATTATAAAACAGAAAGATTATGAACAAACTTACAGATTTGACAACTTCCGAAATGAAAAAATTTGCAGGAGGATTTGGTGTAGGTGTTATCGTCGGTTTTGTGGCTGTAGCTGCATTGTATTATGTAATAAAGAATATCAAATGAACAAGGAATATAAAGAAAAAATCCTAAAGACAGGGTTGGAAGGTTTTTTAATAGGTATTGCTATAGGTGTAGCAGCTGGAATAGTCTATTTTTTAAAATAGTAATAAATGATATACGTGAAAAATCCACCTAAGCACGCAGCAGAAATATCTATCCAGTCGATATTTTTAGTAAAAAACGCGTCAACGAATTCAAAGCCTATAAGAATTAACATGGATTCTAATATACTTCCAACAATGGATTGTTGCTTATGAGCATGAAGACATCCCTGTATGAAACACACTCCCATAGGGACTCCTAAAAAACTGGTGTAGCTATCTGAAATATGAAAATCACTTAAATGTCTGGAATAAGCATATGGTCTATATATAAAGTTCAAGAATATACAAAGTAAAAGCAGTACAAGACCAACACATATAAATAAGATTTTTGGCTTTTCTTTGATTTTGTTTACTATATGTAACATAGATGTCTTATTGATTATATTAATAGAAACTTTCCTTTGCGCTGAAAGAGCGAAATGCGAAAGGGCAGTACGTGAGAGCTGTCAATTAATAAGTTACATAAACATTGAGTTCTAAAAGACCAGCAATTATGATACATATTGCAATTTCAATGCTCCGAATATTATCGCTTTACATTAGACTGCTCTGAAGCTTTGCCCTTTTAAATGTATGACTTTCAGCCCTCTTTCTTTTCATCAAGTGGCGGGGAACTTGAGTTATAGTAATCAACTGATAGTGTTTTCTATCACCGAACTAACTGTTGCATTTAATAATAAATGAAACTCTGAAAGACTTAGCAAAAGTACAAATAAAATCTGAGAAACTCACTCCATTTGGAGGATTTTTTCGATTTGCAAGCAAAATCCCACTAAGCCTAATAGGTTGTGAATTTGAGGATGAAATTGATTTGTAAAAACATGATTATTCAGAACGAGATTTACAGAAGATTAAAAATGCATGAGTTGTTGCTGCATAACAACACTGGAACACCAGAAGAGTTAGCACAAAAACTACATGTATCCAAGCGACAACTCTATAACCTTGTAGATGAATTCAGAGCAATGGGTGCATCTATAAAATATAGCAGAGAAAGTAAAACATATTATTATACAAATGACAAGAAATGCCATTTTTCAGCCAAGAAAACTTAATTTCGAAGGGAAAAACATTGTTATTTGAAATAAAAACAATATCTTCGCAGTCGGAAATATTTGCAATCATTCCGACCAAAAAAAAATCAATATCTATATGCAAGATGCTGTAGTTAACAAGATTAAGAGTAAAATTGCCCATGGCAAGTTTGGAGAGGTTTACTTCGTGTCTTCCTTTCCGCAATATGATGTGGAGTATGTCACAAAACTATTGGCTATCTTTGAGAAGGAAGGTATGTTGAATAGAAAAGTCGAAATATGAAAGCGGCTTCGATAGTCAATGAAGCCTATTTCGTAGAGCAATGAAAGCGGCTTCGTAAGCAGTTAAAGCTTACCATCAAGAAAAGTCAACAAAGGGCGTTGTTAGTATCTGCCCAAGGCGTTGGGCAACTTTGCCCATAAGGATGGGCAAACTTGCCCAATGCTGTGGGTAAACTTGCCCATCGTATTGGGCAAAGTGCATAGTTGTGGTTTAACGATTTTAGTTGACCACTTTTAGTTTTATTTGTAAGACGAGTTGACTCACTGTATTAGCTTAACAACTCATGACAATAGGGTGCTGAGTAATTACCCCGTGTTTGGTCGCGCAGACTCAACAAATCTACTACGATGTTCACTATACTAACTATCGTGAAGCATACAAGGCCCGAGACGAGCACGAGTACTGCATATCGCGAATACCGTCCGAGCGCTACAAGCAGGGCGTTCTCCACGCCGAACGAAAAGAGTGGCTGTTCGGCTGGCATGGCGAGCATAACGGCTATGACGCCTCCTCCCAAGATAACTCCAAGCACGAAGGCTGCGAGCATGGCATAGCGGTAGCGTCTGAGGCAGGCTTCTTCGTGCTGCTTCAGATACTCAACGGCGTCGAGGCGTTTCTCGAGTCTGGCAATGAATGCGTCGCCATCGTCAAAGGTGGGTCGGGCTGCGAGGAAGAGTTCCTCAAGTGCTTTATCTTTCTTCATACGTTCAATATTGTTTTAAGGTTGTCTCTGCCGCGCGAGAGTTGCTGCTTCACGGCGTTTATGGTGCAGTCGGTGATGTCGGCTATCTCCTTCACCGAGTAGCCGCTCATGTAGAACATCACCACTGCAGAGCGCTCCTTGGGCGAGAGTGTGGCGAGCGCCATGTACAGCTCCTGATGGCGGAAGGCGGAGTCGGCTGACGTTGCTGACGCCACGCTGCGCGCTGCGGAGATGTCGTCGAACGTGCGCTTGCTTGCCTTGTGGTTGAGGAAGGTGTTGCGTGCTATCGTGAACAGCCACGCGCGAAACTTGCCCTTGTCTCGATAGGCCGACGAAGAGAGGTAAGCCTTCACTAACGTCTCCTGAGCTATGTCGTCGGCATCGTCGCGCTTGCCGCAGCAGAGGGCGAGCAGGAAGCCTCGCAACGCCTCCTGCTCACTCTTCACAAGTGCTATAAATTGTTCTCTCGTCATACGTTATTACTCTTGCTTCATGTTCTGCTGCTCTGCCTCCATCTCCTTGGCGAGCATATGGCGGCCTACGAAGTAGCTTATGAGGAAGGCGATGCCGATAGGTATCAGCGCTGCACCTACGATAAGGAGCATATCTGTTCTGATCACTTCGCAGAAGAAGTAGAGCAATATGAACGCCACGCCCATAAGACAGCAGAGGCAGCCGCGTTCAAGTCTGGCGAGAAGCTTCTCCTTGATAAGCTTCTCCGACTTCTTCATGCCTTTCAAGAGGTCTTCTACGTTGAGGTTGGGGTTCTTCTCCAATGCGGCGAGCACTATCTCCTTGCGGTTGCGGTCTGCCGCCATCGCGCTTCTGAAAATGATTGACACGATACATACCGGGAGGGCTACTGCTACTCCTAACGGAACCAAGATTGCTACTAAATCCATATTCTTCTTTCGTTTTTAAATTGTTATACTTGTTGTTTGTTATATCGTTATGTGCAGAAGCGGTGCGTTTGTTGCTTCTTGCAGAACCAGTTCATTTATATAACAAGCGGCACGGGCGAAAGGTGACATTGCTGGAACAAAAATAATTGATTTTATTTGAAAACAGCGCTGATTCTTGTAGTAAGGGGTATTGAGAAATTGTTTAACCTTAATTCCGCAACACTATAATTTAAGAGTCCACTTAAAAAAGTACCATCAAAATAAGGGTACTTTTTAAAGTGGACTCAGTTAATATATAGTATATTCCTTAAATGATGCCGAAGAGACGCAACACATCATTGAGGTTGGCAACGACGAGAAGGAGCAAGAGAATGGTGAAGCCCGCATACTCAGCATAAGTAAGGAACTTGTCGCCAGGCTTGCGCCCTGTTATCATCTCGTAGAGGAGGAAGAACACGTGTCCGCCATCGAGTGCGGGGATGGGCAGGATGTTCATGAAGGCAAGGATGATGCTCAGGAAGGCTGTCATCAACCAGAAAGCGTGCCAGTCCCACATGGGTGGGAAGAGGCTTCCCAGTGCGCCAAAACCGCCCAGACTCTTGGCTCCCTCTTTAGAGAAGACGTATTTCATGTCGCCCACATAGCCCGACAAGACATTCCAGCCATACTTGATGCCGGCAGGGAAGCTCTCGAAGAATCCGTAACGGATGTGAGTCACCTTATAGTCGCGTACAATATTGTAGTTGACGAATCCCATGCGGGTGTATCCCGCTGAGGCATCGAGCTGAACAGATGTGGTAAGCGTGTCGCCATTGGCTTTCAGCACCGTCAACTGGGCATTGAGAATGGCTGCGCTGTCCTTGGCAGTAGTGGCAGCAGCCAGCTGGTCGTCGATGCGGCCCATCTCGTTGGTGAAGGCATTGAAAGTCTCCACCTTCTGACCGTTGATGCTCAGAATCTTATCGGCAGGAGTAAGACCAATCTTGGCGGCAGGTGTGCCCTTTGCCACACTGTCGATACGAAGAGGCTGATAGATTTCCACAAAACGGGGAGTAGCCTTGAACATGCCCAGCATGTTGATGTCGCCGGGCAACTGCAGGCTCATAGGCTTGCCATTACGGATAATGTCGACTCTGTGGGCAGTAGAGAGCGCACGGAACATGTCGCCATCGTAGGTCTTGAAAGCTCCCTCCTCGGTTCCTACCAAGATGTCATGATCCTGGAAACCCAAGGCCTTGGCCTCGCTGTTGAACGCCATTCCCTGCTTCATATCCTTGGTAGCCACGTAGTCGTCGCCCCAGTGGAAGAGAATCATCGAATAGATGAAGAGCGCCAGCACGAAGTTGACCA
>ERZ1034730.25-NODE-25-length-70070-cov-274.859216_pt1 | contig 70070 bp, 73 predicted proteins | sample MGYA00520650_ERZ1034730 | MGnify/ENA primary metagenome ERZ1034730 (study PRJEB33766, sample SAMN09781702) | gut metagenome | biome: gut microbiome | host: Homo sapiens | place: Madagascar | study: EMG produced TPA metagenomics assembly of the PRJNA485056 data set... | reverse complement strand
CGCCTGTTTTGAGAATGTGAAGTTTTTTTGTAAGTGTCCCCATCGTGTCCTCCTAGTCCACCCATATTTTTTTACCGTCAATATCCAACACGGTATCGTGGTCAAGTGATTTCAGTTTATCTAGCTCTACATACAAACGGTCGCGCTGGAGTTCAATGGTATGATACTCATCGGCGGTATAACCCCCTAGCCAATGTATGATATAGGTCTTTAAGCTATCCATATTTTACCTCCAGGGACATTCAATGTTGATGTTACCGTAATAGTGTTAGCTTGGATTGTATTGTCAAAATATGTGGTACCTACAAAATGCAGTGGCCATTTTGCATTGTCAGCCCCTATGGTAGGATTATCACCTACGTCTCCACTTGGTGAAGCAAATCTCATATGCCCTGCTATGAAGCCACCGCTATTAGAGAATTTTCCATCTAATTCACTTTTAATTACTTTATTTTGTACAGGGTTGGTGCTAGTAGAAGACATCGCACTATCTACTGTGATATTGTTGACAGTTGGAATATCTGATTTCTTTGCGTAGGTATCTACAATCTTATTACCCTCAGAATCGTGGACGGCATTACCAGAAATGTTGATATCCCAAGTACCAGTAGCACCAGTGCCATCTAATTTCGGGACATATTTTGTGTAGTTCTTTCCATCTAAAAAGGCATAGAACTTCCCTTTTTGCTCTTTCGCCATATTGCCATCGCCATTGCTTATAAGCGTAATTTCCTGTGCTACGCTTCTAAGATTTACCCTGTTTGCTGTAATGTCTCCAATAAAATTCACAGTCCCATTTACCGTACCGCCAGTGAGTTTTAAGTAGTTATTACCGATATAAGTTTTAAGTTTATTGAGGAACCTTGTCAGGTTCCCCAGTGTAATATATGGCATAAGGTTCCTCCAATTTCTTAGAACAAACCGTCGATGTCTGTATCAGTTGCGGAATCAATAGCAAAAATACCACCGAAGTTATCCCACTCAACACCATCCCATACGACATTATCGCCAGCTTTAATGCCATGAGTAGCGTCAGCGGTTTTTACATTATACATATCACCGTTTTTCTGCCCAGTCAGTGGAAGGTCTGCATAAGTTTGCACAGAGCCACGGTTAATAACAGCCGTAGATACATCAGACTTGAGAGCGTATTTAGTCATTTCAGTATTGAAGGAAGCCTTAGACAGGTAGGTGTTAGCGGCGTTTGCTTTAGTTTCAAACGGAGAGGTATCAATATTACCCTGTACCGCAGACAGGATACCGTCAGACGTAATACTCAGGTTGGCACCAATCTTGATACCACCAAGAGTGGATGTGGTTGCCATCGGAAGAGTATAGTTATTAGCACCATCTTCAACACCAGCCAGTTTGTTTTTCTCTGCCGTAGTGTAATCGTTAGTAGAGAGAGTTTTACCAACCACTTTATCGACCTTACCAGCAAGGTCAGAGGTAGCAGAAGTCTTGGTATAATATTTATTATCAGCGGCAGCAACTGTCTGATAAGACGAAAGGTCAACAGACATAACACCAGTGGAAGAAATGGCTACATTACCTCCACCTTTAACGCCACCAAGTGTGGTAACGCTAGCGGTTGGAAGTGCGTATCTATTAGCGCCATCTGCGATGCCAGCAAGTTTAGTCTTTTCTGCTGTGGTATAGTCGTTAGTGGATAGCTTTTTACCAGCTTCTTTTGCCACAAAGACTTCTTTAGTCTTATCGTAGAAGTGAGACAATTGGGCAAGTTTAATAAATTTATCAGCCATTAAATTAGTACCTTTCTGCAAAAATCAAATCAATATCATCATTAGTTGCGATGTTGTTTGTAACACCATCCACATACTTCATAATAGTAGCGTTGTTTTGAACAACCTTTGTGTCAGTGTAGCCAGTAGCCTTCGTATATCCTTCGATGTCGCCGGTCTCTCTATTCTGAACCTCGGTATCTAACCTATCAGACAACGCCGTATCGGAAGCCTGTAGCTTATTAACCTGCGTTTTGATATTAGCGTTAATCTCATCGTCAGACGCCTTACGGGTATTCGCCTCGTTAGTCAGGCTATTGGAGAGTTCGCCAATCTTCTTGGTGACATTAGCAGCTACGTTAGCATCGTTACCAAGAGCGTCAGCCAATTCCTTCAGAGTATCAAGCGCTTCTGGAGCACCGCCAATAAGAGCAGCAACCTTACTATCAGTATACAGTTTAGAGGTGCTTACACCTTCATTCACTTTAGCAGTAACCTGCTGAGAGGTGTCGGCACCCATTTGAGCAAGTGTAACATCTTTAGTCGTGTTATCAAAGTACAGAATATGAAGAGCACCCTTAGCTTCGCCAGTAATTTCTTTTACAGGGTTGTCAAGATTGTCTAACTGAGCCTGTAGATTATTAGCGATATTCTTCGCTTCCGTAATAGCTTTATTAACTTTGATGGCGTCAGACTTAGCAGCCTCCATGTAGTCGTTAGCATTAGTTTCAGATTTCTTTGCCTCTGTCATAGAACTATGTGCCTGATTTGCAGAGTCAGCAGCGTTAGCTTCTGCCAGTTTAGCTTTGTTGAGAAGAGCAGATGTATCCGCTTTCATCTGTTCCACTTCCTGCTTCGCCTTATTGATAGCGGTAAAAGTTCCTGCGGCTTCCTGCACTTTGTTTTTGCCGTACAAAGCCCAAGAGCGAGAGGATTGTGTCAGTCCAGTAGGAGACTCAAAGTCTGGTTCTCTATCTGGAGTTGTTTCAGAAACAGCCCATGCTTCAGCCTTATTGACACTACGTTCGATATCAACCATTGCATCGTCGTGTGCAGTCTTGATTTGTTCAAGAGAGTAGGTACGCACCTTATGAATTTTATCTTCAGCGTCACGTTCCCACTGGTCGATATTAGCTTTAGCCTGTGTCAGCAAAGAGTTGAATGTACTGGTCATGTACGTCATCTTCTCAGAGACCAGTGTATTGATGGTGTTTACACCAGACGTACTAGCGCTCTGTGTATCTTGAAGTGCTTGCTGTGCCTTCTCCGCATTTGTCTTTGTGGAGGCTTCGAGTTTCGTTACGTTCGCTTCAGAGGCTTGAATCTTTTTATAAGTAGAGTCAATGCCATCCTTGATGGAAGTAACGTCACCAAGTGCGGCACCAGCGTCCTGCGTCTTACCGTCATCATATGTGACAATAAGGTGAGCTTTGTCATCTAGTGCTACACTGGAGATACCGATACCACGTTCCCCTTTCTGTCCGTAACGTAACGTTACTTTGACAGGAGAACTGGATACAGTTACATGATTCACATGCTACCTCCTTGAGAAATACCTGGGGAAATAAATGCTTTACCGTTGCAGATTCGTTTAACATCATGCCCGTCAAACATGTTGACATCCCAATAAAGCTCTTCCCATTCTTTATAAGAATTACCACCAGTATCAATGGAAGCAGTTTCTTCCGCAGTCAGTGATAAATTAACGATACCTTTTTTAGGGTCTACGTCTACTTGATGCATCTTCGCAATAACCGTGGTATCCTCGGCTGACGCCTTTATACTAGCGTAAAACTTATAATCACTAATATCAATAGGTGTATCTTCTTCTCCTTCAAGGAGTTCAAACTGAATGTCAAAGTCTGCCCCCTGAGCAATAACGATATCAACTACTGGTACTAGCGGTGTTGCATTATCACAGTTATGTCTTAGCAAGGCACACCCCCATAATTTTCATACAACGTGTCAATTACTCCTCCGTAATAGGCATGTACAATATCACACCTACGCAGTGTTGATTCATCTGACATTAACGAACAACCACCTCCACAAAACTGTAGCATATCGCACTTCTCGCACATACCGCTCTGTCTTTTAATCGTCTTGTCCCATTCTTCTGAATACTCGTTTGGTTTACTTTCAGAATGGCAGTTGTATAGATTTCCCTCTAAGTCTATGTTGATAGTTGTAGTACCATTACCACATTTGTTACCGTAATGCCGTTTGCTTCTTAGTGCATGCACAACCGAGCATATTAGTGACAATTCTACTGGAGTCGCTTTCATGTGAATAACTTTATCAGTATACATACACATATCTTTGTATAATTGCTTGGTATCTACCTTTTCAAACTCTAGTTCGTCATCGGTGAAGTTAAGAGGGAACTCAAAGTGTAAACCAAATTCTTTATTCGGAAGTAGCTCACTTGCGCGGTCAACTACATCGTGCACGACTGTCCACTTTGTTAGCACGGCAGAAATACCCAGTATATCAACATCTTTAATGTTTGGGTTTTCTTGGAGTGCGTCATATCCTCTGGTGTGTTGACTAACAGGCCCGTCCCAAGATATTGTAACATTAACATGGTACTTGTTTAACCATACTACCGTATCTTTGTCCAGTAGCTTGCCGTTTGTTATAATATTGTACCGTAAGTCAGAACGGTGAGACATGATTTCTTTGATGGCACCGAAGTATAGTAACGGCTCTCCACCAAAAAATACTACAGATGTTTTCGGAGGGATTGAATGAAAGTATTCCCAGAATTTTGGTTTAATAACTCGCGGTATTCGTCTTTCTTTAATTTGTCTTTGACAGCAGTATGTACACTGTAAGTTACAGTCATTCCCTAGAATTATGTATAGTTTCATACGTCTTACCTACGCAAGCTGTAATGACTTCGCCGCCCTGAATATTAAGAACGGTACGTATCAAGTCCATAATATAATCTGTTGCAAATAAGAATGTTACCGCCTCCAATGGAATACCAACGGCTGCAAAAATAATCGCACAATCCATGAGTGTGCCACCGATAATACCAGGAGCACACATCAATGCTACAGCGGTCAGCAGTAACACCGTCACAATATCAGCGCCACCCAAAGGTACGCCAAAAATGTACGAAGCGTACATGACATATACGCCTACACATATACACGAGCCGACACGCATCAGGACAGAAACAATCGGAGTAAGATAATCAATCACTTCATGTGGGATGTTTGTATTCTTTTTAAGCAGAACCATACGGTTCCCCATGGTGTTAGAAGCACCACCAGCAATAGCGTTAGCGATATCTTCTACGAACACTGTTCTTAAAAACGAAATGCCATCTACTTTATATAAGTAAAGAACAGGCAGTGACACGATTAAAGTGAATAAGAAAACTCCAATAACTAACGTACTGAACATACACAGGTAACTCTGTAACACTCCAAGTCCGAACTTTACTACAACAGGATAGAGTAAAGCAAACACACCGACAGGAGCAACAAGCATGACGTAGTTAGCTGCACTTAAAAAGATACGCTGGATAATTCCAAGTCCATACGAGATAGAGCCTCTGCATGGATGCTTACGACCAATCCATCCTACTATAGCTGCCAACGTTACAACCTGCAGCATGTTGCCTGTTGCAAATGACTGCACTACGTTTACTGGGATACAACTGTTAATAAACGACAGTACCGTAGGAGCATGTACCGCAACAGTATCAGTAGCGGTTACAACAAATGCCGGCACGCCAATCATCCATGTTAATCCTAACCCCAACGCAACGCCAATCACACTTAGACCAAACATCAAACCGCATGCGTGCATAGATACTCGTTCTCCGTTGTGCATGTCGATGATTGCTTTCGCGATAGACGTGAACGCCAGTGGAACTACGCACATTTTAAGCAGTGATGTAAAAATTGTTCCCAGTTCTTTAAGAGGATACTGCAACCATACGATGTCTCCGAACCCAAACCCTAACACGAGTGCTAATACAATAGCGACTATAATATTTCTATACATGTATCCTCCTATAAACCTAACGCCTGTGCAACATCATTCCACAATAACTTTGGAGATTCAAGTCCAACAGAAAGTCTAGCACAGAACCCTTGCGGATACCGTTCCTTACTTCTAAAGAAGTCAGCAATAGAGTAAGTACACCCGAAAGTTCCAACAGTCTTAAACCGTTTCAATCGCTTGCAGAACTCTTCCGTTTTTCCTGGTAGCGTAATTAAGCCACCACATCCAGGCCACAAACAATCTACACCAGCTTCCTTGAGCTTATCGTAGATGTACGCTGCACCATCTGTGTGCATAATCATTCTACATGCCAACGTCTGCAACCCACGACTAACCATGTACGCTTTATCTGGAGATACGCAGTTACCGCGGTGGGCGATAACCCATGACAAGTTATCCTGTCCTGGGTTTGCGAGTGGAACCGGTTTCTGCTCCAGCCACTGCATAGTATCGGCAAAACATAAACCACCTGCCATTATATCGCCGTAACCGCATACGTACTTTGTGTACGATTCGATACATACGTCGGCTCCATTCTTAATTGGATTCGAGTAATGAAGAGAAACGATTGAGTTGTCTACTGCTAAGATGCCACCATAACGATGAATTGTATCTGCCAATGTTTGTACATCATACCACTTAGCAAATGTGGTTGGGTTATCAATAATCACCAACACAGTTCCTTTGGAAGCAGCTAAAACGATTTCTAGGTCAGACAACTTACCAACGTCCTTTAGTTGAACGGTATTGATATTCTTATAGTGCAACCAGTCACGTGTCTCAAAATACGTCTCATCGTCGACAATAACTACATCTGGCTGCAAAACATCTAGGAGGGTTACAATAGCCTCCTGCCCGCTGTTGCATAAAACTGTACGCCATCCGCCATAGAGTTTTGTCAGTTCTTCCTCCACCTGCTTAATGGGTGTATTGTGTGTTCTTACATATCGTCCAGTCTTGTCATTAACGATATTCATGTCAATAATTGGTAGCATTCATTTCCTCTATTCAATTCCGCAATCGACTCGATTAACTTTGTCAAAATTTGGGTAGTTATCGAGTAACAAATTAAACCATTCTTCTAACTTACTTACGGTGGTCGTCGATAAGTAAAAGTCCTCCGTGTGACCACTAGCATTAGACGTAAATCTTCCGCTGCGTAAATGTCCACCACCCCATACGAATATGGTATATAAGGTAGCGTACTTTTCGTCAATCGTGCGTAAATATTGCTTTACTTGATAATTAACATACGCTCTAGGCATATACTTTTTGAACGTATCACCATAACGCATTTTAATCTCACAGTTTGAACAAACGCCGCACTGTTGCGGTAATGTTGTACAGCACGTTCTACATAGCGAAATTAAATCGTCGTACCCCCACCCATGTAATGCTTTCAGTTCATCAATAGCATTGATATGTACCATACAGAATTTCATATTACCGAATATGGTATACATATCTTTGTTCCCGTTTTCTTCTAACGTTAAGGTGCCATCGTCCGCAATTTTGATGCCATAACTTGTAATTGCTTCTTCTGTTTTACCTATATTATTTGCTCTTGTATTTGGCGGCGGTGCCTCTATCCCAATCATAATACCTGGATATTGTTTCGCGAGTTTACCTAACGAGCGATACATATAGTGTTTAGAAAGGATATCCTCGTTATACATACGTTCATATGCACTTTCAAATTCTACGTCCTGTGGGATATCCTCTTCTTTAATTTGAATAGGTTTTAAGATTGTAGCAGTAATACCGTCTTCTGCTCGTATAAGTGGTAATAAATCATTCTGTGCGCTCATCTCTAAGTTCGCTGCACCTCTTTCACTTGTCTCTGGGAAAATAATATACACAGGCTGTATTTGTTCGGTGGTGTTTCTGGCAATTTTACATAATAGGTATGTACTATCTAACCCTCCTGACCAGTATATATATTGCATTATAACCTCCTCAACAGTCACAGTTACAGTTTACAAAACCAGTAGTAGTACTATGTGTTGCGCCAAGAGAGAATGTAACGGATTCTCTTAACAACGTGTTAATAACATCCTGAAGCGTATATGTGCCATTTTGAAACATGGGCGTAACGTCCAGCTGATTCCACGCTACCCCGCGACTGTGTTCATAAGGATGTCCATGGTCACTGCGAAAATTAGCAGTGATAACGTATTCTGGTTTGACCTGCCCTGTCAGTTCGTATGGCGCACCCAAGCCTCCACTGCCATACACAGCACCATTAACATTTAAGTCCCCGTCGATAGTAACGCCGTCGCCAAAGTGTCCGCTGCCACTAAAGTTAGCTGCACCAGTTTCGTTGTTAATCCAAGCCTTATTCTCTTTGCCTACTCCGTTAAAGTACGTTTTCTTACCCCTGAGAACAAGACCATAATCTTCTTTGCCATCACTTAGCCATGACTCTTTACCAACACTTGGGTTTTCTGTGGTGCTATCATTAACTGTAAATACAATCTTATTGGCATCTACCTCTCCGGTAGTGCTGATAGTTCCGTTACTGATAATACGGTTTGCGGTAATCATACCATCAGCCCCATCTGTCGGGGACATGTTCATATACGTTAGCGTACTAACATCAGCCGTCCCTAATGTAGCATCAACTGCATTGATAGTGTCAGCAGTGAAGTCACGGATAGAACCGCTATCTGCACTCAACTCTTTTGCTTTGATTCGATTAGACTCTACGGCATCGGCTACAATAGTGTCGTTGATAGTAAGAGAGTCTACCTCGATAGTATCACTATGTAAAGACTTTGTGTTAATATCGTTAGTAGTAATATCTTTGCTTGTTATCCTGTTACTATGAATATCTATGAATGTATTTAAGTCAGAATGCCGTGGGTTACTTACATCAATAGCTACAGAAGTAGAGTGATTGGACTCACCGATACAGTCGAAGTACGTTAAACTAATAGTGTCGTGTTCTTTCGTTGTGTAATAGGTGAAGGAATGCTGTGTATAATCAACTGTAAATTTTACATTGTTGATATACACGTTAGTCCCGAGACCGTACGTAGGTGCTTTAAACGCAACCGTAATTTTATACTGGTCTTCGTTATCGTCGGTGTCAACCGTTACAGTAGGTGCCTCTGGTGTAGTCAACTGCTGGAACGAATAAGATGAATCAAGAGACGTAGAGTATTTCTCGCTAATACCAAAGTTGGCTGCATAGATTGTACCATTACGTTCTTTAGGTACATACAAGTAAGACTTGCCACGAGATCTAGTCAGTAACCCGTCATCAACGCCGAAATTATTATTACCATCACGTAACTCTGTATACGTATAAAAGGCGTTTGGCTGCTGTGTCCATTCGATTAGAAGACCTTTTGCAGTCGCCGTAGTGGTCAACGACGCTGGCGGTGTCGTATCTCTAATTTGTACTGGAATGAATGTAATGGCACTAGGTGCCTTACTTTCTTCAGAACGTTTACCATCATCAGTAACACCAATAGCAACCACCCTATAGCGATATCCAGGTAACACATTTGGAATGGTAGCAGTTGTCGCGCCATCTTTTGACTGGTAAATGCGTGACCCTACCTGGTTCCAATTTACAGATGTGTCACCTTTCTGCGGAGCTTGCTGAAGGTTTAACAAAGCGTATTTGTAAACACGAGCCTCATTGAAATCGCCAGTCTCCCATGTAACCGTTAGGTTGTAATAATCACCAGACTTTTCGTGCGTAATCCTGACATTTGACAACTGGTTACTGATGGTTGTGACAGTGCCACCTCCACCGCTCCCACCACCAGAGCCATTACCAGTACCAGCGTATGTTGCAATATAATTTAATGACTTACGTACTGCGTCAGCAAACTTACGACCATCACCCTGAGAGTCTGTTGGAATAGCGGCTACTAGGCGAGCCGCTTGTTTGTTAAAGTCTGTAGCCATCTATTCACCTCATTTCGGAAGTAGTTTGGCAATACTGGTTGTGAAGTCCATCTCGGCTCCCATATCAAATCCATGATTCTGCATAGCTAATGTTACTACCATCTGCGCTACCATGTTTAGTAAAGCAGGATTGAACCAAGCCATACCCTGTGGTAATGTATCCTGCAGTGTACGAAGAAACTTCGGTCTTGTCCAGTACCTGAACGTACACGGTAAATCGCCATAGCAGTACAACATATGATTATGTCTTTGTACTGGAGGTTTACCAGTTGGCATCCAATAATCTTTTGGAATCTCCATTTTACGCTCATTCATCGTTAGATATCCAGCAATCTCATCGTAGTCCATCTGAATCATAACTCCCCACGCCATATTGATAGCATCGTTGATGTATGCAAGAAGTTCGTTGTCTGTATATCCAGTTTCGATAGCGTCTGAGATTCGCTGTCTAATTGCGTACTGAGTTAAGAATTGTTCGCCAGTAATTCCAGTAAATGTAGTGGATGGGTTCTCGGTATCCGTAGGCAACCCTGGATTATCTGCCATTAGCTACCAGCCCCCTGTTCCGCCTGTCCCTGCATAGGGTCTGCCTCAAGGACAGTAGCATCAATAAGGCGTTTAAGTTGCCAGTCTCTATAGAATGGAACCTTGTCTGCCAGAAGTTTAATCTTCGGACGCATAGCGAAATATCGAACAATCATAGGGCATGGATACTCTTGGTCTAACAATTCCATATTTACCGTCTCCCCTTCTTCAGTAAAGGCGATAGGATACTGCCCCACAAACTCAATGAAATCACTTGGACGTTCCATTGTCTGCCCAGCTTCAATTTGAAACTCTTTAACAAATTCTGGAGTTTTACTATCCGAACACTCAAGAGACACCGTATCAATGGCGTTGTTAAGGCAATAGATGAGTTCTTCGTCAGAGTATTTCAACTTGGACATATCGTTAAGTTTCTGACGTACCTTAATCAGTAGTTGGTTTACTGTCATTCAATCACCCCTTTACAAATAGAATGGAAGTTCTCTTGTGATTTCATAGTCATTGGCTTGACCATTGGTCTCAGCGGAAACGGCGTTAGCGATATCGTCGTCAGAGATAGAGCCGTTGATATAGCCAATGCACAATCTAACCAAGAGAAGATAAAAGAAATAAGGAAGTTCAATAATTTCATCCAAGTGATGAATCAATGGAACATGTCTAAAATAAACCATAGTGTCGTCGGTGTCGGTGTAAATCTTTGTGCCACGGATGTGCCACTTAATTTTCTTACGTTCACCTTCCGACAGCTCTTCGTCAGACAGCCACCCAGAGAAGTTGATATAATCGTCTGGCAACTCTACGCCATACTTACGTGCTTTAACGGCTACTTCCTTTTTAACATACGGAGAGTCAAGCCGAACAAGTTCAAGATTCACATATGTTAGTACATGGTTAATAGCTGTCACAAGTTCTTCATCAGAGTGGCTACGATTATACAATTCGTTGAGTCCCATCAGGATGTCATTGGACAACCTTCTTGCACGAATGTACTCCATAATTCCTCCTTACATGTGGTCAACTGTCATAAACTCTGGGTTGTCCTTCAGCCACTGTTTGATATACTTATTGAAACTCTCGTGGTCGCCACACGCCATAGCTTCTTTAGCACACTGGAGTGTAAGCTCTGTCGGGTCGTTCCAGCATTCATAGGGGATACGCCCAAGCCTTCGCCCACCTTTATGCTTCCCAAGATACGGGTCTTTCTTTCTATCCTCGTAGCAGGAACGCATAATATCAGTTGCATCCCAAGTGTTAGTCAGTGACCAGTTACCATGTTTATCGACATCGACGTCTTGTCTTACAATGTTATTACTCATGTTATCTCCTTTTGATATAAGAAAAAAGGGGAGCCATAGGCTCCCCAATCTTCTATACGAGAACCTCCGTTACGGTGCAACGGTTGGAGTAATGGTCTCCACAACAACTGGTTTCGGATTAACCTTACCAGTCAGGTTCTTAATACGAGCGTTAGCATTCGGTGCGGTGCATTCGATAGATGCTACGCCAGTGATTACCTTTTCCTTGTAAGTACCGACTCTCGGCGGTTCTTCAGTATGGAACGGAATAAGGTAGCCAAGTTTCCAATACTGCGGGTCAAGCAGGTCAACCACATCGTCAGAGTACATGCGGTGGGCTTCCAGACGAAGAGAACCAAAGTCAGTCTCGATGATTTCGAGAGAGGTGGTAATACTCTTGTCCCCTGCCTGACGAATCGGCAGTGCACCCTGAGTGAAGTCAGCGCATCCGCGTTTGTTACGTGCGGACATAATAGCAACGGTCGGGTCGCCACCACGCTGCCAAGTCAGCTGCATTGCATCGTTCAGGAGGTCGAACGTAAGGTTGCCCTTAGCGACATCCTTTGCTGCATCAATGCAGTTCTGGAAGGTGAGGGAAGTCATCGCAGTTTCTTCAACCTTACCTTCACCAGAGGAAACGCCATGACCGTTCGCGTCATACTTGACGGAGTTCATAGCGCCTTCTGGACTATCGTACAGGTAGAACGTATTAGCGTCCTTAACTGCTACGTAGTAAGCAACGTTTTCTTTACATTTAGTACCACCGCGAACGATGAGGGCGTCGCCATTTACAAAGCCGTGGTCATTCAGAGTGAACACACCAGCAGCTACGGTTGCACCTTTCAGTTCGTCTTCAAGGAAGTACGGGATACCACCGAAAGTACCAGCAACGTTTTCAGACATCGGGGTTGCAGTGGTGTTGTTTACGATAGCGTATTCGAGGTCTCCTGCGATTTCCTTACCAGCCTTAACGAACTGGTATGCTACTTCATCACGAACACCGTATTTCTTGATAGCCTGAGTGATATCAGAGATGTTGTAGCCGTGCATGAACTGCTGAACGGTGTTGTACATCCAACGTCTCGGCACGGTTTCCGTGGTATCGAAGTTGATAACTTCAGGATGTTTGTTTACCATTGCCGGACGGAGGGAGTCTCTCAGCCATTCATGTTTAGTGGATACTACAGACGTTTTGCCAAACATCTGAGTAAGTTTAGTTTTATCTGGGTCGAGGTTGGTAATGAAATCGGACATATCTCTAACAGTACCAACGACGTTATAAGAGCGAAGGGCAGAACCTTTATTATGCGGGGCTGCTGCACCTGTAGCTGGCATACCTACTGCCATTGAGTTGTTACCTCTCTTTCAATTTATACGCCAAGCTCTTTCGCAAACCTAGATACGTATGCCGCCTGTTGGTCGTTAGTCATCTGACCAAGCGCAGCGTAGTCCATAGTTTTCTGTGCCTGTGGCATTGCACCACGGTTATTTGTCGGTTCGACATACGGTGGACGTACCTGCGGCTGTACAGGTCGAGGCATAGGCTGCGGAGCTTGCTGTGGCTGGTTGCCACGATGATAATACATATTCGATACGGCCTGCATGTAATTGTCAAGCACTTCCGCGTTACCAGTCTTGAGAGCGTCCTGTACTTCCACGTACATTTTGTACGGGAGATTCTGGAGACTACTCAGAGCAAGCTGGTTAATCGTGTCGAAGTTGGGGTCTTGTCTATACTTAGCAGTTACCGATGCGATTCTCTGAGAAGCAGCTGCCTTTTCAGCTTCCTGCTGCTTCATCTCATTAACCCTCTGTAGGGTGGCTGCCTTGACATTACCCACTTCGTTGACATATGCTGCCATATGCTTACTGTTGTATTCGTCAAAATCTTCACCAAAGAGCTGCTTAACTCGGTCTTTACAATAAGTATCAACCTGGTCGAGGTATGCTCTCTGGTCAGCCATAGCACGCTGCCGTGCTTCCTCTGGACTCATCTGCGGCTGCTGGGGCTGAGGATTCTGGAGCTGAGGGTTGTTCGCAAACTGTTGCATCATCATCTGTCGCTGCTGTTCGAGAGCCTGACGCTGAGCTGCGAGTTCCTGTGTCTTCCTAGTATAATCAGCCTGTCGCATATAACCATTACGCATTTCGTCCATAGAAACCTGTACGTCCTGTCCATCTACGCGGACAGTCTGCATTTCCGGCTGGGGCTGTGGCTGTGGTACATTCTGCGGCGGTTCTGGGGCGGGTTCTGGTTCATCGTAATAGTCGTCTGTTGGCCCTCCGAAGAAGGCGTCAGCGAAAGTGATGTCACCATTCTCGTCAATACCGAATGCAGGTTCGTCAGCGTCATCGCCCTGTGGTGCAGTCTGCACGTCTGGATTATCTACTGGTGCAGGTGTTGCAGGAACAGGTTCCTGAGCTGGTTCTGGCATTGGCATTCCGTTCTGAATATCTTCCATAAATTCCTCCTTTTGCACTCCGTAAAGGTTGGTGCAATAAAATATATATACGTCAATAGCCATGCAAAATTTGTTCGTTAAATAACGAGGTTTTGCACGGTTTTGACGAAAACTAACTGGCAGGGGAATTGGGAATTGAACCCAATCCTTCTGGGTCAAAGCCAGACGCACTATCCATTATACTATTCCCCAATGCTACATGTTCTACAGGTTTGCGTACGATATACGTTTTATCACATTGCGTATTGTTGTCGTCGAAACCCCAAACATATTTGACAATTTCTTATACGAAAGTTTACCACTATGATTTCGTATAAACATAACATCACTATCTGACAACTTCCTATTGTTGATAAACCAATCCTTTTGACTGGCAATATGTAGGTGCTTATTAACGTTTTCCTTTCCAGTCACCCACTCCAAATTACTCAGTGCGTAATTTGATTTATCCTCGTCTATATGGTTTACCTCTGGTAAGTTATCTGGATTAGGTATAAACGTTTCTGCTAACGCTTTATGTAGCCGCACCACTTTGACCTTACCTCGCTGACCCATAGGTAGACTAACAACTATATATCCATTACAATTTTTATGCGGCTTTAGTGTATTACCTGTTTTAGTGTTAGTAATTACACCGCGAGTATCAATCGTAAAGTTGTTGTATGTTTGTCCGCCATATCTTAGTAATCTGTACATTTATACCTCCTCCGCCTTCACCGCTTGGCTAAACCCGTATCGCTATTTGTATAAGAAAACTAACGAAGGCTCTGATTGTATGCCACTAGATTAGACCACGGGTTAATGTTCAGTGCTTCGTGATTAGGTCTACCGCGTACATAAACACCGTTATTATCTGGGGCAGGGCTGCTAGGAGCATCATTATATCCCTGACTATCAAGAGAATAGAAGTCTGCTACGGACGGGCCCGTCATATCGAAGCCGCCAGTAGAACCAGAGTCGTCAGGTACGCCAAGTGCCATAGCATCCTGAGCAGCTACTGGGCCATAGTTCTGCCGCATAGCAGCTTCATATTCCATCTGCTTACGACGCTTTTCCCTTTCGTATGCCTCGTATTTTGCCTGTGTATGGTCAATACCACCGTTGTCACTAAGGTATTTATGGAAACCCCAGTTCACTCCTATATTATCGCGGTTAGCAATTTGTTCATCTGTCCACCCTGCATCTTTCATGAGCTGGATACCTTTATCGTTGATAGTATCACCAGTGTTGGCGTACGTCAGCGGTGCATTAGGGGTGCCAGACGGCAGAGTACGTGTAGCAAATTCATAAGAACCTGCTGCTGGTGTCGGCTTCATCTCATTACCGCTATCAATAGCGGCACGACCACGGTTAGCAGACTGTACCCAAGCGTTACTATCGTCGTGCAACTGTGCCTGAAACTTATTACGAAGCCGTTCTCGCTCCTTGTCATATTCAGACATAGGGGCATCCGACTGTGCGTCTGGCTGTCTGCCAGCTGCGATATTATAAGAATTGGCGAGAGCTGTAGCCGCCTGACCTCTCTGGACGTTATCTTGTCGAGGAATACGCCTCGTATAATTGATTGCCATTAGTAACCTCCTACTCCATTAGTTGGTTCAGCAGGTGCCCCATTAGGAACCCTGTTATCCGCGGGCTGCTGACCAATTTGTTTGTCTGGAGAGAGGGCGTCACTGCCTTGTCGCACAGTGGAAGTGACTGCTCCTCCTGCTCCTTGTGGTGCAGATGCATTCTGCATAGGCACTGCACTCTGACCAGTGTTGTTAGTGTTTGTCGGTAATGTATGATTCAAGAATACTACCTGCACATAAGGGGGAAGTGAGTAGAGAATCTGAATCGGTAACGAGCCATACTGGAAGTAGTAAGCCACAACATCAGGGGGGAGAGTCTGAAGTGTAGTCTGAATAACCTGCGCTTCGAGCATAGCACGCTGTTGCGTAACAACAGGGTCAGTAATGTAGTCACCTGTATTTTTCATACCCATGTTTTCCATCCAACGCTTAACGATGTTGTAGATGTTATGGGGAGTTGCAACTGCAACACCTGCGGCGTTCACCTGCATGATAGCGGTCATGAGCGTCTGAAGCTGGGTATTCATAGCTTCTTTACTCTGAATGGAGAGACCAGCGTTTACAATCAAATCGAAAGAGCCAGACAAGTCATCTGGTTTAATTTCCATCGGTTCCCCTGTTAGTCGGATAACAGTATTTTGATCGATAAACTTTTGGTTCAAAGATATAAGAAAACGATATAGTTCATATACACCTGTTTCAGCAAACATACGAGCAATAAGCTCCAGTCGCTGATTGGATGCGTTCATGATGGCATTGATACCACTTGCGGTTTTGTTCAAGCTGGAAGCATCAAGACCTTGGTTATATCGCGTGACACCTGTACGCTGTTCCTTCTGTCCCTCAGTCCATTCAAGGAAGTTGAATGTATAAGGAGCAATCTGGTTGACAGGCATAGACATCGCAACGTCATTCATCTGGTACCCTGGTTTCTTACGAATGACGGCACGACCTTTGTTGAAGTCATCAACATTGATTGCGTCTGGTGCCAGAATCATTTTGGGGTCATTCGTCAGTGCTAGGTTGTGGATAATCTGACGAATCAGCGCCACCTTCAGATTCTGGATTTCGCCTACGAGTTCGGCATAAGAACGTTTAGACCAAATACGGTGTGGGTCTTGTGTCGGGGAAATCGCGAAGAATGGATGTCTACCCATATAGTTCGGTTCGCAACGCAGGATATGGTCTTGACACAGCGTGATAATCATATCCTCAAGAATGCCATCACCGTTGATATCAATCTTCGTGTAGCACTCGTATAGAGTTACCTCTTCACGAGCTTCTTCTGCGGCGGAGTGGAAGCCGTAATACTGGTCGCCAAGCACTTCTTCCATCTCAGTATCAGCTTCATCAAGCCCATACTTGGAGTGCCAATGCTCTGGCTTTACCTCTTCGACGTTAGCATACACACCCTGTTGCTCCATCTTTCTGAGGTAAGACATAGTAACCCGTTTCTTGTGGGCAACAAAGTTTGCTTCGTCAAGAGTCTTTGCGTCTGGCGAATATAAGAAATCGGAAATAAGAATGTTTTCAATCTTTGGAGCATTCTTCAAATAAAATGTGGAGTCGTAAACAACAGTATAATCGCCATACTTATCTGGGGCAGAGATAGATTCGACCTTTACACCAGTGTTAATCAGGGCTTGTAAGCTCTGAAAGTTGAGGACACACTGTACAGGTTCATAGCCCTCCTCTCTGTCCCAGTAACATTTAACAACACCAAGACCAGTAATAAGGGCATCTTTCATCCAGTTATACAGAATCGGGAAGAAATGGTTCTGTCTCTGGAGCTGGAAAGAAATAAGGTCTTGCATAATCTCTGCGTTATGGTCATCTTGTGCATCTACGCCAGAGATACTGATTACATCATCGCCGCCAGTGAATACCTTCATGAGGGATGGCAATGCCCATTCGATAGTATCTGTTACATCGGTAGATACTACGGAAGATGTTTTACTGAGCTTTGGGAACATTCTTTTGTAATATTCCTTATCGGCAAAGTAAATCTGGTATCGCTCCTTCATAGTAGGGATAATGACGGCATTCTGGTAATCTTCTGCTTCTTTGATATCAGACTTAACGATTTCAATAATGTTATCATTCAAGTCAGTGATATCAGTAATCTGTTCAGGGTCTATTTATATTACCTCCTTTCGTTGACTCCTAGACATATAAGAATTACAAACCACCTGCAAGTTCGATGTCATCATCTGCTACATTCTCCCAAGCAGACAAAGGAGCTGTTGCAATCTGGTCTACATACGCCAAGGCATCTGGGATATCATCGTGTAACCCTTTCGGGAATGTCAGAAGTTCTTCTTGCAGTTTAGTAACCCAGTCCATACCAACAGGGAACCAGATAGACCCCTGTGAGAATCTTGGCTGTAGTGCGGACTGGATACGAAGTTCCTTCTTTTCTTTCGCGGCAAGGTTTTCGATATAGAACCAAATGTTACGTCTAGGCATTTCCTTCTCTACGAAGTGCTTCATCGCCGCCTGAAATGCAACTTGTTCGATACCCACCGATACAGGGTGATACTTGGATACGTAATCAAACAGAACATTGATAGACTCAGAAGGATCCATGCGTTCAGCAGTGCAATCAATAAGGAACCACTGGTTAGCAGAATTGACAGCAGTAACCAGTACAACAGTATCATCGGCAGTCTCTTTTTTACTAACAGCTAAGTCCATCGTGATGTAGATATTACAGTTATGCCAGTCGAACTTAGACAAATCGAAGTAACGGAAGTATTTCTTTTTGAAGATAGCCATCTCTGGAGACAATGCAATACACATTTTCTCTCGTTCCCAGATGTCCAACTTACCAAGTTTAGTAAAGTTATCACGTTCATTAGCGATATCGTTTACTGGAAACATCTCTGGCCAGTTACTTTCTCCCGCTTCGTTAAGAATAGGTACGCGCATAAACGTAAAGTTTAGTTCATCAGGCTGTAATGCTACACGTTCGATGATACATTTAGCACCAAGGTTGTTGCCAATCATAAAGATACGGCAGTCTTTACCAAGGGAGAAGATATCAGATAGAAACCAATCCCAGTCTTTATCCTGTACGGTATCAGACATAGAGTCTTCCAAGTCCTGCGGGTCGTCGATAACTACAATAGAAGGTCTAAGGTCATGCCAGTTAAGACCACGGACAGAAGAACCTTTACCGTATGCTTCCATATGGATAGTCATTGTCTGTTTTACCCCGTCAATCTCTTCACCAGTGTAGACTTCTACTTCAAACACGTCCTGACTTTGCTGATTAACCTTACGAAGGTTCAGGTTCAGTAGAGAATTGTGCAGATATTCGTCTGCGATTTCTTTTAGTCGTGCGTTAGCACCCCTCTGTGTACTTTTAATAAGAACTACATACTGTCTTTTCTTGTTTGGGAATACAAGACAGTACAATGGGAACGCTCTAAGTACGATAGAAGACTTTGCTGACTGTCGAAATCCTTCTACAGCGTAGTTGGAATCACCATCTAGCAGAATTTCACTCCATTTATAGTGATACCAAGGGGATTTTACGTCATCATCCAGTGGTAGGAACAGTCTTCTGAAGGCAACTAGGTTATTTTTCGCTGCTTCGTACGCTTTTTGCAGCTCTTCTAGCTGACTCATGGTAGTTTTACACCCCTTTCTTTAAGGTTTCTAGGATAAAACGGGCGAATTGATCCATGCAACTTGTGTTTCTTGTCCCACATTTGTGTCCCAGAAACATAATTGCAGTAGTTTTGGCGTCTTTTCCGTCTAAAAGTTTAGCGATGGCAGACAAATTTCCCTGACAACCGCCGACAAAAGAGATATTTTTGAGTTTACCGCCCTCGATATCAAAGGAAATTTCTTTGCTACACACACTGTTAGGTTTATAAGTATACATTTTACACCTCCTAAGTGATATAAGAAGAGAGAGATAGAGAGAGATATGGAGATTCCTTTAGTGTGATAAAGGAATATGTAGGTAGGAGCTTATATTTTTCTTGAGAATTGAGAACGCATGTAGATAGGGACTTATATTTTTCTTGAGACTTGCATCTACGCGGCCACGAGCGAGCGCGGGCACGCCAGACTGAAGCCCCACCCCCGTGGGGGGAGGGGTAGGGGGTGGCATGATGGCAGCACACCCATGTTGTACACTTGAATATATAAAATGATACAGAGGTTAGGAGTTCTAACCAAAAGGAGAATATCATGACAGTAGAGGACGTTTTAAAGGTATGTATGTTTGATGTCCGTATCGTTACGGACGAAGACGGGAAAACCGTCTATACGCCATTCAGTGGGAAATGGAATCCCGAATGGGATTCAAAAGAGGTCCGCTGGCTTGACGCCAACGAGGAAGGCGTCATTATTGTTGGTATCTAACAAATGGGGACGCAAGTCCCTTTTTTATTGGCTATATCCCTTTTGTACACTTAACAATACAAAATGATACAGAAGGAAGGAACAAATCAATCCCTTCCAAAAGTTATTCGTCACAAGAGTGACGGGAAAGAGAGGCTATTATGGCTATCGAAAAATCAAGCGGGTTCATGGGGAACATTGAGAGGGTTATTTCCCTCTCAAAGTGGGCGGAAATCGCCCATCTCACGGCAGAAAAGCCGCATAAGGTAGCAGAACACGACGGCGCTACCTTGTTCACCGCCAAAGTGGGAATTTTTGTTGATACAAAATTCCCCACCAAGGCGGGGAATGTAACAACAACCGCCGTACTTGTCCCCCTTGACGGGGGCAAGGCGTTTGAGTGTGATACCGTCACACTCAAGTTTGACGGTATCACACCGTTTATCTATGGTGGGCGTGGCGCAAGTCACGTATTCACCGTTACGGATAGTAACGGCGATACCGTCAAGAGGACGGGTGGGCGCAAATCCGCAAGTGCGGAAATAGCCCGCATGCAAGAACAACTTGACGCCATTATGGCGTTGCTGGCTAAGAAATAGCCAAGGGTAAGAGAGAGGGGGCGTAAGCCCCTCTTCTCTTTATCTATTCCCTTTTGTACACTTGAGTATATAAAATGATACAGAAGGAAGGATGAAATACCTTCCAATGTGTTAGCCCGCAAGGGCAGAAAGGTAGGCTATTATGAAGGTTATGGTAGAGGTGGATTTTAAGAAGATGGCGGTACTTCTCTCAGCTATGGAAGACTTAAGAGAGACGGTGTACACCGATGGAGATGTTATTCATGGACGTTTCCATCGCCGTCAAGGCGTTCGATAGGGTATTCCCTAAAGAATGACGGCAAGCAAGAGGGGGCGGAAACGCCCCTTTTTTCGTGTCTATAAAAAATAAAATTTTTCTTCTGTGCTCAGCCATTCTTCTACCAATTTTCCCCGCTGACTATAACGCGCGACGCGTCTCGTGCGTAGGGCCAGCTCTTAGGCTAGGGATAGACATGAGGCAGTGTACACGTGCCACGCAGGGTGAGGAAGGTATAAGAATATGGGGAAGGAAGAGGTTTTTCATAGGTTTTTAGGGTATTTTTAGGCTTTTTTGGATTCAGAATCGGCAATCACATAACCGTAGAGGAAAACCACAACATAATCATAATATAATAAATAATTGAATATGGCTAACTAATTACAATCATAACTTCCTACTCCTATACCGTTATACTACTATATACTACTACTCCCTATATACTAATACTTAAAAGGTGGGCTAATAAATAATCTTTCGCCGTTTTCCGTTTAGGAAAATGTTTAGAACAACTTGCTTGTTCTTCGTTTTACATTAGGCTTTCCGCCAACTTTCACTCACGAATTAAATTCGATTTCCCACGAAGAAACATGGACTTTTTGCCCTTATATCTAGCCATTTCTTCGTATGGCTTATCCTCACTAGTGCGTAGTGCAGGTACGTGGAACGATAGGGGAAACTGGGAGGTTGACAATCCACCGATGGGGGCTTTTGTGCACTTGACCTGACACAATGATTTGTCGAAAGTTGACAAGCCGTCAACCAACGACAGACAACTAAATATCCCGAGAGATAACCAGCCAACACTAGCCAACTTGACATTGTAACTCTCTGTGATACACTGGAGACAGACTCGGGATGAGAGCTTGAGATAGCCCTTATAAAGGCCATGAGGAAACGTCAACAGAGCCAACTAATAATACCCAAACAGTAGGGGTGGAGCATACTCTCCAAATCTACCTACGGATAAGTTATTAGTAAACCCTGGTTGTTCTGGGTGAGTGAGCAATAGTGAGGATACACCTAAACCAATACTTGGTAGTGTATTCAGTTTTTCTAGTGGGTGTTTTTCTAATAAAAGCCCACTTCCATTCATTCAATTTCAGTTGTTGTTAAAGGGGGTCATCGTATGACACTAAGAGAAATCGCAAGAATATCTTGCACAAACTTGAAAGTTTATGTGGGGCACGCATGTGTTTATTCCTCATCCAAAGGGAGTCTCAAGCCTTATTTGGAGAGAAAAGTCGTCTGGATTGATGCTGAGGACGATATTCTCGTGGTTGGTGTTCGTGATACAAAAACGTTGGAAAGTATTATGCTCTCCAATCTGATTGACATGCAGAAATAAGGGGTGAGAAATATGAGAAAGAAAACCAAAATCTCTCTTGAAGAGCATAACGATAATTTTATGCTTCTTCTTATCGGTTCGTTGTCTGGTATGGCCATTTGTGCAGCAGCACATCTCTTCGTTAATACAGTGTTGAGATAGGAGTGAAAATAATGAGCATTATCCGTCAGAAATACCCCATTACTGGCTGTCAGAATAGCCACTTTTTTGTAACAACCGGTGGCGTTGTCACCACTACGCTTACACAAGCGCAGAAATTCACCGTTGGGAGCGTTGTGGAAGTAGATGCTCCCGTATGGCAGTTGTGCCAATCTCGGCACGATAATCCCATCGCTAATATGGGTGGATTATTTCCCAAGTGTCTGACTAATCCCATGGATATGTATGGGATGAAGAAAGATATCCTGGAAAAGATTAAGCCGTACTACGGCTTCGGTGACACACTCTTTTGTGTAGTCACTGGTATGTCCTCAGCACTGATTGCGTTAGTAAACGCGTGCGCCGCTTTGGATGTGGAGCTTCAATTACTCCACTTCGATATTGTTCACGAATGCTATCAGATACAGAAAGTGAATAACTATTATCTCGAAGAGAAGAAGGAGCTCTATGAGAAGAATAACATTCATCGTGCGGAAGATTTGATTTCAGACGCAATAACGTATTCAATTTCCAATTCTCGTTCTCATTAAGGCTTCTAAAGGGTTGTGCCATGAACAGCCCTATTCCATGGGGAGCTTCCCCCAAAAAATATGTTTTGCCCTAGGGCAGAAAGGAGCCATTATCATGGCAAACGCAAAAATTGAAAAGAGAGACGGAAAGTTATTCTTAGTAGCAGAGCTAACGAAAGAAACTCGTCAGTATGCTCGTGATGGTCGCGGTCATAACGCTGGTGATAGCTACGAGGCTTTCATCGCTCATACCAGCGGCCTTGAATATGAAGGCAAAATCTATCGTTTTGACCTCTCCATGCCGATGAAGGCTTGGAAGTCCGCTGATGATGCAGCTAAGAAGAAGCTGCTCGCTACACTGAAAAAGCTCAGCGCAGATAAAGCGGCTGAAATGAAAGACGCTTCCGTTGAGGAAATCACCGAAGCCATTAAAGAGCATGTAGTAAGCATGCTCTCTGCTATCCAGTAAGAAAGGGGGTATTTCTATGAAATACTCCAAACTTTCTTTCGTTAAGGCTATTCTGCACGGTTGTGCAGATAGCTATTTTATTGACCGTAACGGATACGTTCGCACTAGAACGGCGACCGTTGCATACAACAGAGTGATTGTACGAGACGGGAAGTCTCGTACAAAATACTCTATTCCAGGCTTCATGTATATGTTAGCCGATATTATGGGCGTACCGCCCACTTACGATAGCGTAGTCCATGGACTGAATACATACGCTAACGTATTGGCAGAAAGGGGTTAATTATGCCAAGCACTACAGACCTTATGTTCGCTAATTTCTCAAGCAAACTGGGGAGAATCATTACAGGGAGAAACTGCTCCCTTTTGGATGATGGTCGTCAGAGACGCCATTTCGGTGTCGAAATTGAGGCATGCGATTATGCTCATCACTCCTACGTGGATGAAGAGACCGCTTACGATGCTATCAACGAACTTTTCTCGCCGTTCGATAGTATTAACGAAGACTTGTTTAAGGTTAAAGACGATTGCTCTTTAGCGGGCAATCATTTCGAGATGGTAACGTCTCCAATGACCATGAGTCTGCTGAGGGGACTTGATTGGGAAGATTTCTTTAAGTTGCTTCGGAATGCCGACTATAAGCAGACCGATTTCAACGAGTATGATAAAGCTGGGATTCATGTACATGTGAATCGCCGGTCGCTTCATCATCCATTTGAAGCGGCTGTAAACGCATTGGCGTTTATCACAGAAAACGAGGACACTATTCGTCGATTTGCACGTCGTTCTCAGAGTCAGTGGAATGATTGGTGTGGAACTCCATATCGGTTTTACAATGACATCGACGAATACCTTGATGAAATCAAAAACGGCGACTATAGCGCCTTTGGATGGGAATATACATCCAATATTCGGGTTGATAACACTAGATACCAGGCTGTCAACTTCTGCTCATCAAGAACATGGGAGTTGAGAATTTTCAATTCTACGCTGGAAGCTGAGGATATGCGTAATATTTTGGATTTTGCTGATGCCTTATGGACATTAGCAGATACAGACAGTTACGATATGAGTATCGAGTCTATGCACAACAAGCTGCTGGAGCTTGGTAATCCAATCGCAGCCAACCTGATGTATGAACCGCCAAAGGATACTCATGCATCTAACGACTACAGCTATCGCGAAGATGATGATTATGACGAAGATGACGATTGGTAAATGATGTACGCTAGGGGAATCCCTAGTAATCGAAACAAGGGGTTATCCCCTTGTCTAGTGGAACTAGCCCACCACTACTGATGAGATAGGCTATTGTTACGAAAGTAGGTGACTGTATGAGTTGGTTTGAGGGCTTGGTGTGCCTTATTGGAACATTGATTGTTTTAGTGTGCACCGCTGTTCTTCGTGCATTGCCTTTTATTATTGGTGGCTTAATTCTGTATTGGTTGATTTTTTAGAGACGATTGGTAATCGGGGGTGACAAATGACTAAAACTAAATTCAACGTAGGAGATAAAGTCCGTTCTCGTGAGTTTGGTCTCGGTATTGTAACGAAAGTTTACCCTATGGAAAACACTGTTCCAATCGAAGTAATGTGGGTAGAAAACCCTGTATATTTTGGGTATTATGACTGCTTTACATCCAACGGACAATACTATGAGGACGGCCCTAACGCAGAAAAAGACATTACATTAGCAGACGAAGAATAGTGAGCCTATTGAGTGTGGGTAACTCTGTTGCCCATACTAATAGCCCCATTATTTAGTAGGGGTAGTATTTAGTGGCTACAGAAGTAGCAGAAAGAGGTGCTTATGTGCGTTATCGCTTTTTATCCGAAGGGTCTGCCGTTTAACAATGGCGAATTGAAAAACTGTTTCAAGAATAATCCCGATGGAGCAGGTGTAATGTGGCAGGATGGTGGTAAAGTCCACATCAAAAAGGGTTTCATGAAGCAGAAGGCCTTTTTTAAGTTCCTGAAAACTCTTCCTACAGACGTTGATAGAGTGCTCCATTTCAGAATCGCTACGTCTGGTAAGGTAAGTGGTGCGTGCTGCCATCCATTCCCAGTCGCAAACGATTTCAAGACAATGATGCAGACTGAGATTGAAGTTCCAGTCGCTTACGCTCATAACGGTGTGCTGACTGATTACACGCCTAAAGAAGGGATGAAATCTCCGTTCTCTGATACGATGGTCTTTGGTAAGGAAGTTCTCGACCATTTGGTGAGGAAACATGTTGACCTTTTCGACCCAGTTATCGACGTGATGATTGAATCGACTATTGATGGCGACAGAATGGCTATCATGAATGACCACGAAGTCGTTACAATGGGGAAATTCATCACGAGTACAGTCAGTGGTGCTCAGTATTCCAACGGCTCTTACTCTTACGATAGAAGCCTGTGGAAATCGTACGCCTACGGTGGCGGGTATTACGATACTTGCGGATACTATCACGTCGGTTATAACACGAACACAACCGTACCCAAGAGAGAATCGAAAAGGAAAGACACAAAAGATTCCAAAAGTGTCACCGTTGTGAAAGAAAATGACGACGGATTCTCTTGTGTCAGTTTCATCGCAAAGATTACGTTTAATCCATCAGACCATGGACTTGCTGGTTACACCCGTAACGACTATGAACAGTTTGTTTTGGACAATCTGGAAGCGTATAACGTCTATGGTCTCGGCCTCAATATCTCGGCTGTAGGAGAACACTCTATGACATTCACGGTCGAATGTATGATGTATGCAGATGACGCTCTCGCACAGTTCTATAATGTCTACGAAGGGAAAACCTTCAGTGACGCATGGGAAAGTAACGATTCGTTACATAGTATCAGCGTAGACGTCGCAATATCGGATGTTGATTTTGACGTCATTGCGTGATTAGAAAGGAGAGTAATACATGCCTAGATATTGTCAATTCGCAGAGAATGTCCGATTCCATCGCTCCTTGGCTAATATGCCACACGAACATGGGATTGTAGGAGTCGGACTTGTTAGTTCTCATATTCGTTCATTGAGCCGTAACGTCAGAACTGTTCTGTGTGACGTACAGGATTGTATTGACCAGCACCAGTTCCTGCCAGATAACTTCATTTGGTGTACTCGCGAAGAGTACGAACATAACTGGCCCTATTTGGCGAACGAGTTATTGAGAACACGCCCAACTACGACGGATACTAGTCCGATTGTCCCTGCATTAGATATGCCAAAGTTTTCGATAGGTATTACGAAGAATTTGGATATTATCACAAGAGACTCGAATGGTCGTTGGATTTATCTTGAGAAAACTGGTAACACTGTTGAGGTAGTTCTCTCTGATGTTGCACCTGATTGTCTCGTTGTTTATCGCACTGGGGATAGCGATGCATCAAGGCGCCTCTCGGAGGACAGGTATTGGGTAACTGTTCGTGGCGGTAATTATGTAATCGTAAGACCACCAATTAACTGTCCAAATGATATTCGTGTTCCATACGGTTCATTTTTGAACTCGCGATTCGTATTCCATGGCGACAATAGCTACGTCATAGAGTCAGTGCTTTCAACCCATGTGTTCCTTATTGGAAACGAAGAGATCACGACGTTTTCGTATCCACGAGCTGGGGTGTACGGACAGCTTGTCCTTCATGAGGATGGCACCAAAGTATACACGACCCTTACGCCAGTTTACCCAGATATTTTCGGTTGCAAATTTACACGTAAGTACAGAGTCCCTATTATGTCTGCCTTTGGTGTATCACCTTCTGCGTTCTGTAGCAGATTGTCTGATACATACAACATCAATACGATTGATGATGAGTACGTAGACTGCTTGACTGGTGACACTCTTACGTATGGCTCGCATCCTACACTGTGCCACGGAATACCGACAAGAGATATAGCATTCAGAAACAATTTTGTGACTGAAGATGGCGTTCATCGTTCTGTGTGGCTTCGTTCAATGTCTGTTGACGAAGATGGCAATAAGGTGTACAGAAACTTCGATGACGGATTCATGATGAACATGCTGAGAAATGTTCCGTTTAACACAATACGGAATTGTCTTATGAAGTACGAAGGGGAAAGCTATCGGTGGGACGGCAGAAACTCCGCGTGGATTCGTGCGGATGATGCCGTATATATTCCACCAAGAGCTTCACGAAGCGCACTCGACATCTTTACGCATAGTCGATTCATCCAGTGCGTAGAATGCCCGTTATGCCACTTAAAGACTGTGTTAAGTAATAGATATACGTTCACCTATTTCATTGATGGAAAAAAATACAACAAAGCAATGTGCGACCGTTGTATGGCTACTCTTTTCGATGGTAATCCACTGGATATTCCGATTGAAGATGGTAGCGTATTGCACGTAAATGGCTGTGACGTATGCGGTTGTGATGGGGAGTATACGTTGTCAAAATGGTGGGTACGTGTGCCTGGTGAAGAAGAGGGTTTTGTCGACGAGTATGCAGTATGGAACCACGAAACACAACAGTGGGAGCTGGTAGACGATGAAGATGGTGCGCTTTACCTTGCTTTCACGCCTAGAGGATACATTCTCACTGAACGCTATTGCACTCATATCAATGGGTATTTCTACAAGCCAGAGCCTATCTTCTTTAAGGGTAATGACGAGAACACACACAAGTTTTTCGGAATTGAACTTGAAGTTATGGATGGCGGTGAAAGTTCTGACAATGCAAAAGAAGTATGCCGTAACCATGAGGAACTGTATGCGAAACATGACGGTTCATTGACGAACGGTATGGAATTGGTATCACATCCATGTACTGTTGGTTGGCACTTAACACATTTGTGGACTGATGTTTTAACAAGGCTCCGCACGTTGCGTTATCACGCTCGTAATGGTAGCGGTATTCATGTACATGTATCGAGAAAGTATTGGGAAAACAATGGTGGAGCTTGTCACATTGCAAACTTAATTACATTCTGCGACATGAACAGGGAAGCGCTGAGACTCTATGCGAATAGAGAGGAAGAAACGTTCGACCACTGGACACATAGCTACATGTCTCCATCTGCTACAAAGAAAACCATCTCTACAACGTTAAGAACGTTAGGAGATACCGAAGAAGCAATGCAGGATATGTACGAAAGATACAGTGGAACTACAGACCATTATTCTGTAGTCAACCTGAGTAATGCTTCAACGGTAGAGATTCGAGCATTTGCAAGTACGCTGAGTATAACTCGTATGCATAGTATCATCCAGTTCGTTGACGTATTGACGGAACTGTCTACTGAAGCAACGTTAGGCAATCCGATTACGTTCGGACTTATCCAGACAAGAGCTCGTGATAAAGGATATGCCGCCCTGTTACAAGACCCGAAGTTCGCCGAAGCTATCGAGGAAAGTAACCGTCATGTAGATACTCGTATTTGCTCCTAGAGAAATACCAACTAGATGGCGTTAGTCTTATGAAAAGAAAGGACACATTCATACAAGCTGACAGTATGGGTATGGGAAAGACTGCACAAGCAATCGAGTACATGAGACAAACTACTGACTGTCACTTTATTGTAGTGTGTCCTTCTTCTCTTAAATCTAACTGGTGTCGCGAACTTAATGACTGGTTAGGCATAACAGTTAAACCCGACGTCTACACGGGTGATATTATTGTGACTAACTACGAGAAAGTAGGACGCATGATAGATATGATTGGTGATTATGTGTATAATTTTAAGGGGGTAATATTTGACGAAGCACACATGATTAAAAATGTATACGCTGGTAGAACGTATGAAGCTAAACGTCTTGTCGATAAAGTTGGTAATCCAATGATGTTGACAGGCACACCAATACTGAATAGGCCTAACGATTTGTTAGGCCTATTGTACGTTGGTGGCAAGCTATCAGAGTTCGGTGGTATTGATGCATACACACGGCGATACATCCCCAACGTAGAAAAAGATAATGCCATTTTCTATTGTAACTTTGCCCACCTCGATGAGCTACACGAAAAGATAGAACCTTTTATTTGTCGTCGTCGATGGTGTGACATTCGCCGCCCAACATACCCGATTAAGAAAACAGAAGTTACGCTAGGTAGTTTTGCTAACGCTCCATTATCGTCAGTCAACATCACAAACATACAGAAGGTAGAGACTGAGGTAATGAAACGTAAGTTGCCTCTAGTTGTACGCTGGATTCAAAGGGATTACGATACGCACCATGAGCCGCTGGTGGTGTTCGCTAATCATCGGCAAATGATAGACGTATTAAGTGCGGTGTTTCCTAATAGCACTGTAGTGTATGGTGGTATGACGTACAAAGAAAAGGAACAGAACGTACAGAAGTTCCTGAATGGTGACGCCGATATTATCCTATGCTCGTTAGCTTGTGCTGCTTGCGGACTTAATTTAGTTCGCTCTCATAGAGTTGTGTTCGCAGAGTTCCCTTGGACTAAAGGGATATACGAACAGGCTATTGCTAGATGTGCAAGACGAGGGCAAACTAAAACTACAGAAGTGTTCGCATTGATTATGGAAAACAGTTACGATAGGTATCGGCTAGAACAAATGAGATGGAAGTCTGCAATAGCCGATGATATTATTGATGGAAAGGATAAGAAAGATGGAAGATATTATCTTGGTAATTTACCTACTAGTGTCCTTGCTTGTCTTGAAGATGGTAGTATAGACACATCGCCATACTTCGGCATGGATATTTATTCCGATGAATTTACGGTAGCAATCGCAGAGATGTCGCGCGATTGGTTGCTTGCTAATACGCAAGTGAAAGGTAACGAGAATGTATACTGGGAGTATGTGTTCTGTTGTTTCACCCAGTATGTATTCGGCATGTCTGTTAGTAAATCATTACAAGGTGAGCAATATGATATGTCTAACCTGAGTAATATGAATTTACTATCTGATATGTCTGGCTATGGCGTACCAACGTTGCAAGATAAATACACATGGTTTCTCAGTCGATGTAAGCAGTTAGGATTCGACCAGTCGTGGGTATTCCTATCTCGATTTAATACATAAACACGACACACTAAAAGGGGCGTAGCTCGTATGAGTTGCGCCCCTTTTTTTATTTGTTTTCTATCGTCGTGATACTAGGGTTGTTGCTATCGCCCTCAAGTTCCAGTGTCTTAAAGCGTTGTAACAAGTCGTAAGTAATCTTACTATCGGTGGAAATAAATTTATTCTCCGTAACTTCTCTCTTATCAGGCGCCGCAAGTCCAGCTCTATCTAAGATGTCTTTGCTTGCGTTAAACCTGACAAGTTCAGAACGTGCATTAAAGGCTAGGTCTTTTAGGTTCTCATAAATCAATGCGCTATCATCAAGGAACTGCTGTCTCATTGCCTCTTGCTTATCCGCAATAAGTTCTTTCTGCACTTGAGTTAAGCCGCCTGTCTTTCCTATCGAACCTCTTGCTGTCTTAATTGGTACGCCAGCCGATACCTGTTCGACCACCTGAATGTCGTCGTCAGTGACGTAGCGTCGATAGCTTCGTCCTTTTCTACCAGCTTTCCCATCCTTACGGTTGAAATGTTTATCTCCGTACTCTTTTAGTGCCGACAATAAATCACCTCCCTATATAGTCATGCCAGCATCCATCGCTAACTTTAACTGTTCATTCCACATAGGATTTAAGAATCTATTCTTAGTGTCACCACTCATTTGACAGATAAAATATCCCATAGGTAACGGGCGACCGCCGCCCTTCTTAATGTAATCTGGGTACGCCTGAAAGGATGGTTGCTTAATCTCCCATACTGTTCTAGCTACTGGGCATTTAGCAAATACATTATGCTGAATACTAATCTTTGGTGTAGCTGACGGTGCATGTCTATGTTCTTTCCATACACAATCAGCATTGAAGTAATCGTATGCATCCTGTCTTACTACATGCTTATGAATAATGTAATGCACGTAGCAATTCTTGTTGACATTAAAGTACACAATACCCTGACTACCTTTGTACAAATTCCTGTCACCTAAGAGCGAGGCTACCACACCTTCAACGCTGATATAGGTGTCGCTGTATACTCTATCTGGATGGTTGCCCGATATAATACCTAAGAGTTTACCGCTATCATACAAAGGTTTAATGTCATCAACGAGTGCATAGATTTGTTTATCCCCACTCAAGGTTTCCTCAATGATGCTACCCTTACTGTTTCTTGTCACCGTGTTAGTTGCATCGCCGCCGATTACAACCTTCACGTTATCAGGTAGACCATTTAAGAACTCAATCTCATTCTTGAAATAGTCTCTGTCATTTAACCCCTCGTGAATGTCAGATAACACAGCGAGATAACCAAAGTCACTATCAACTCTGCACTGCATTACGTGTTGCTTTAATGTTTCTTGGATAACTTTTTCTTGCGTAGCCATACATCCTCCAAATACTGTCTCATATCTGTACCATACTTACCATTAAGTAAGTCACATCTAATATCTTTAATCCACTTATCGTACTCTTCGGTACATGGTTTACCTAATCGCTCTTGCCAATCTGGATACCTATCCTTAATCGTAGAGAGAAACAGGTCTAACATATCCTGTTCCTCATCCTCGATTAGAGTTTCTTCTATGCTAGGGGCACAGGGTTCCTTGCACATGTAGTTCATTGGCATCTTGTTGAACATCTTGAGAGCGATGCGTGTTTCACAATACGCACATTGCCGTTCGTTAAGTCTAGTGATTCTCCTGATAGATGAACATACCTGCTTGTCATTCAGTTTGCCAGCTCGGTACTCGTCTATCATACGGTTCATAAACTTAACTGTGTTAGGCCCTTTCGCCACTCGTATCACCTCTTACACCGCGCACCCCGACGCACCACACGAATCACACTGCCAGCAATGACCAGATAACTTTACGTTCTTGCTATGACATTCTGGACATTCCATTTCTCTTGGTCTCTCTTCGACTTCTACTTCCTGCACAATAGGTTCATGTGAATCAAGAGTATATGCATCATTCAATGTCATGCCCACTGCAAACCCTACGCTGTCTGCGTTCAGCTTGAACAACTGTTTAATGATAGCATCAATGCTTACACCACACCGCATCGAGAGTGAGATAAGTCTAGTGATACCATCGACTTCGTCCTTATGACGTTCACTGTTTACGAAAATCTCAAACAGTTTATCGTCCTTCCAGTTGACTGTGATATACAGCTTAGTACCATCGCCCATCACTTGTGTATAAGTTTTGCCAACAAGTGTACCAATATCACCACGGCGTTCTGGTTTAAGACTATCGTGAAGAATGGTAGGTTTCTCTTCCTTCTTACTCAGCCCAAGGATGTTACCTCTCGCACAGTTATCTCTGAATACAGTGATACCTTTGCACCCTACCTGCCATGCCGCATCATAGATAGCGAAGATGTCGTCAGGTGTAGCAGACTCTGGCAGATTAACCGTAGAACTAATGGAGTTATCTACGTACTTCTGCATAGTTGCCTGTGTAAGTATACGCCGAATCGGTTCAACGTCATGAGACTCGATAACATATGGGAACATCTTCTTAATATCTTCCGCACTCGTATCCATTGACAGCTCGTTTCGTACAAGCAAGTCCTCAATAGAATGCGAGAATACTCTGAACGTCTTACCCTGTTCTTCAAGTTTGTGCGTAGTTCTTTCGTAGTACAGTTTATAGATTGGTTCACAACCACCAGTATATCTGCCAGCCAGCAAGCTAATACTACCAGTCGGAGCAATACTAATAAGCTGTCCGTTAAGCAAGCCATGTTCCTTCACACATTTCTTTGTGTCATCATCAAGGGACTGGAAGAATTTAGAGTCAGCCGTTTTGTCGTAGTCATATTCGCCGAACGTATTGAAGTAATCCTGACACAAGAGAGCTGACGCTTTCACTGCTTCGTTCGTAAGGCAGTGAAACAGTTTACGGGTAAACTCCAATGCTTCTTCACTCCCGTATTTCAATCCAAGTTCCACAAGCATGTCGGCATAACCGAACACACCTAACCCAATCGGTCTCCAGTCTCTAATATACTTACGGTTCTCTTCGTATGGCTGCTTATCATACGAGTAATCAAGTGCATCATTCAGTGCTCGAACTGCAACATGTACTGTATCAATGAACGAATCCCAGCAGAACTTGCCAGTGCTCATGTGCACGAACTTAGCTAAGTTGATACTGCCTAAGTTACATGAACCCCACGCACCCAGCGGAAGTTCTGCACACGGGTTGGTTGTAAGGATACGGAAGTTATCATATCCAGACAACAGGTTATAGTCATTGAACTCGTCAATGAATAATGCACCTGGGTCTCCCCAATTCCACTGACATTCACAGAACTTCTTAAAGAACTCACGAGCCTTAATTGTTTTCTCGATGTGTTCGCCCGTAGATTTCACATCAAACTTCAACGTGTATGGTTTGTCGCAGTCTACCGCAGTCATAAACTCATCGGTGAATTTAATAGACACGTTCATAGACTGAAGCCTATCACCTTTCATCTTGGTATCAAGCAACTCTTCAATATCTGGGTGGGAACAATCAATGGATACCATCGTTGCTCCGCGTCTACCATGCTGACTGATAACGTTACCAGTCTCGTTGAACAAATCAAGGAACGACACGGCACCAGTAGAACTCTTAGCTGCGTTGTTTACTTTAGCATTACGTGGACGGAGAATAGAAATGTCTGTACCAACTCCGCCGCCCTTACTAAAGATACGAGCCATGTGTTTGTTCGCTTCGTAGATTGCTTCGATAGTATCATCCTCGATAGGAACTACGTAGCAGTTACTGCCTGCCGCATTGATTTCATTCTTACGTCCTGCAAGGTACATGGTTCTTCCGCCGAAGAAGAAAGCACCATTAGCTAACAGGCATTCAACCCTATCCCTAATGCTTTCGTCACAAATACTAGCAACTCTCTGACAAAATACAGCAGGGGATTCCATATCATCTTTCGCATACTTAGCACGGAATACATTGTATGCTACTTCATCTTTTGCCCAAGTAACTTCTTCATTACACATCATAATCTATCGCTAATCCCTTTCTTGTACTTAATTACTTTAATAGAATCGTCTGTCTTTGGTAACGGGTACACATGTACTCGCAGGTCTTTGTTTGTTACGTTGTCATCTACCAGTTTTTTTACTTCATCCTGGTCGCCAGCTAATCCAACACATCTGGGCATGCCTCTGGAATCAAAGACAACAACCGCATATCCGGTAAGTCGCATCCTCTAGCCTCCACTAATTCCTTAAAATATGGTAATCGTTTATACATCCACGCACAGAAGTATCTCCATTCATCTAACTGATGGTTGATTCTCTGCGTGTACATTGTCATAAGCTGTAAGTAATTCGTTGTTACTCTAGCTTCTTCCAACATGCCGACTGGCACAGAATAGATTAACTCCCTCTTAATCTTTGGTGGCATTGGTACTCCCTTATACCTATCAAGCAAGTTATCTCTATACTTGATGAACGCATCAATCACTGGGCTTGTTGTACCAAGTGCGCCAACCTCACTCTGTGCGAAATGGTTTGGGGTTAAGACAAACTTTGGATTGGCAATGTTATGCATGATAGACTGGCTCATAACAATCTGGAACCAGTGGTATCTCTGTGCCTGTTGCCACCACTTGACACTAGCAATGATAGAGAACTGAACATTAACACCTGTAAGCATATTAGCTTCGCCACTATTCAGTGGTTTAGATACAAGGCTCTTCATTACATTCATGCCACGGTCGGCACTCAGTTGTGAACCATACGACAACCCAATAGCCTTCGCTGATTCTTCCAGTCCTGTTACTTTCTCATCCAGAATAATCATTCTGTACCTACCTTCTTTCCTGCTCTATCAACTCTACCCTTATGTCTAGGGTTGCGTCCAAATCTGAATGCGTGCAGTGGGCAATTAACATTACCACACTGAGCCACTTCATTCCTGTCGTAGCATACACAATCAAGGCAGTGTAGCTTAATGGCTTTGAGTGGCGTTAGCTTACCGCTCGCAATCTCCTGTAACATCTTTGCTCTTCCTGCTTCTTCCTTACTAATCCTAGCCATTCAAATCACCTATTCCTTTTCTGTTTCGTATCTCGGTACGCCACGATTAAACGCTACGTTATTCTTCATGTCAAAGTACACTCTGTTCAGGAACTTGATAGCTGCTTCAAGCAATCGAATCGCATACTGTACTTCAGCTACCTTCTCCCATGCACCCTGACATTCCTCATCTGTAAGGGTATGTCTATCTCCCACTGCTACCTTGCTACTATACTCCGAGGACTTCTCGGCAGTCAGTGCCTTTGCTTTCTGTTCTGTGAGTGCGAGTTCTTTATACATCCAAGCCACTCGACTATCGAAAGTTTCCATCAGCGTAGACGCAGTAACCATCAGGCGATACGCACTAGCTGGGTCGTTGTCCTGCACGGTAGGATACTTTTCTTTCACAGCGTTATACTGTTTCAGAAGTTCATCTTCCATATTGTCACCTCAATTATTCCACATGTCAGTGTAGATACTGTCATCAATCTCAGCCATCTTTTCAGTAGCCAACTCACCATCACGAACCTTATCACTCAGGTAGGATACGAATGCATCCTTCGCTTTGAGAAGATTCCGCCAACCCTCAAAGTCCTTCGGGTCACATGACAGGATGTTGGAAATAATAGCCTTGGTATACTGCTCATCGAAATCGCCCAGTAATTCAAGCATCTTCTGAGCGTCGTGTCCGAGCTGTTCGTTCAAGGCTAACTGCTGTTTCTCAGACATCGAGCTTGTTAATTTCTACGGCATTTACTTTGGCGGCAAGTTTCATAAGCAGTCTCTGTGCATCTTCGTACGTGTTGACGATAGCCAGAATCTGTCCACGACTGGAACCATCTGGAATACCCATCAGCATATACCCCGTAACCTCGTTGTTTTCCTTGTCTTTCATAGCCTTAATGTACAGGTCTACAACTCTCATCATTTTGTTTTCTTTGTCGGATACTACAAACATATTAAACACCCTTTGCCTTTCTGCAATCATAGAAGATATCATACACATCTTCTCTCACACAATAAATGTTATCTCTATAGTTATAACCTAAGACAACTATGTGACTGTTGTCTTGGTTGAAAAAATTATGTAACCATTTGTTACGCTTATCCTCTTTCTCTACGATATTTATCTTACCGCCACACAAGTAAGATAAGAAAGCCTCGTCGCTCATCATGTAACAGAAACCTTTATAGTGGTAGCAGTCTACGTCGGGCAACTCATTAAATAGTTTCTCGTGCGTAGACATATGCTTACATTCGATAAGGTACTTCTCGTCCTTAATCTCCACCTGTAGGTCAGCCGCCAAGCTACTACGTAAACATGGGATTAAACCACTGGACTTGAGTGCGCCACTCATCGGTGTCTTGTAGACAGGTAAACCCATGGCAATCATTCGAGCCAGTACCCTACGTTCAAACGTCCTACCACTACGTCGGTTTCGTTTACCCATTGCGACTCTTAGTGGGTCTTTTCGGCGTGTCACATGTACACTCCTCTCCATAATAACTATACACTTCTTTATCCTTGAGTGCATAGAGTGCCATCAAATCGTACACAATGCTGTCGATAAGTTTACCCTCTACATCGTAACAGTTAATGCCACGATGGAGAAGAGCAAGGTCGTTCTTGTCTTTCATACTCAAGATGGTATACAGAACATCATCCCTCGTTGGCATCCCACCGACACGTCTAGCAGCCGCCTTATATACGGTGTCGAGGATGTTACCACTACCAACATACTCTTCTGCCTTGATGACAATCTTGTCACGGATATCATCAAAGAGGTCTGCTACGAAATCGTAGTACACATACAAGTCATTCGGTACTGACTTATCCTCATCAACTACACCATCGTTCTGCTCATCCTTAGTCGCGTAAAGATTTGCAAGAGTAGGTGCTACAATAGCCATGAGCTTCAGATAGTCAGGCTTATCAATTCGCATTCTCTTTTACCTTCCCTTTCCCAGTGTACTTGTTAAGAACTCTTACGACATCAGCTACCTGTTCATGGTCTTCAATACCAAGAGCTGCCAAAAGTCCGCCAAGCAGTACCTTTGCCGCGCCATTACCATCCATGTTAGTATCAAAACTGATGTCAGCACTACCGTCCTCTACGTCTTTCCACGTTACTGTTACTGTCTTAGTTGATGTGTCCTGCATGTTTATATCCTCTCTTATCCTTAAAATCTTCTACCATATCCGCCATCGTTTCAAAGATTTTGGTAGCTTCATCTTCTGTCATTTCGTATGTAGCCATCAACCCAAGGAACAATGCGGTAGCAGTCATCGGCGTTTCTACATCAGAGTCTACTTTAATATCTACACCCTGACTAGAAAGTGTAGCTTTTACTGCAACGTTCATTTCCTTTTTGTCGTTAAGTTTGTATGTTACGTTATTCATTTTATGTCTCCTTCATGTTTGCATATGGGCATCTATCTTTTACGTTACAGAACCTCTCACATTTCATGCCTCCCCAACGCTCTCTGTAACTACACTGCTTTGGAAGTAGCCCTGTCTCCATCGCGTGTACTAAGTTGTCGGCTTTCGCTTTCATGTATTTGCTAACCCAGTGGTCGCTAATCTTGTTTACTTCTACCAGGTATGCTGGCTGCATAACGCCACGGGATTCAGCCATATAAGTATTACCATCGCGAACAATCATCTCACATATCATCTTCTTCGCTGTCTTACCCAGACACTTCTGTAGCTTCATGCGATAATCATTCAACTGAATTGCGAGGTCAAGTCTACCGCTACCATGTACTCCATCATATGTGAAGTACGTTCTGTACTTTGGCTTGCCGTTCTTGTATAAACCAACCTGTTCCTTATGCTTTACAGCACCAAGAACCTTAGCCGCTTTATAACTCCCATAGGTTTTGTCATCGTACAGGTAGCCAGTGTTCTCCTCGTCTGTTGCTTCTTCATCGAAGTAGTCGAACGCACCAGTAGAAACTCCATCGTCCAACCGCTTCTCTGTCATTGCATTTCCTTCTGTGTTATCTTCCAGTGCTTCATGCACCGCAGTGCCATGCAACGCGAACACTGACTGCATCGGGTCAATCGTGTATGGCTCTGTCAGTTTCAAGTATTCTTCCAGCGTACCGTTCAGTAGCTGTGTTGTACTAGGTCTGCCAGTCCATCTACGTTCGGCGGCGATAGCTAACAGTGCTCGCCTAGATAAGCATCGACCGCATGGTACGTATAACATACCAGTTGTAGGGTTCAGCTTACCTTCTAGTCGGCAATGCTTTAAGCATTCATTCACTGGACATTCTCTTCCGTCTGGGCATCTGTAGTGTGTAAGTGGCATTAGTCTTCATCCTCGCAATCTTCTAGTACACTCTTGTCTCTGTTCCACTTCATCATGAATCTAGTAGAACCTAACTGATAACCTCTGACTTTCGCCAGATTAAATCGTGTAACGCCGTGCCATTTCTGCTCTGCTTCGAGTCCGATTCCTGGTCTCAGGTCTGGTCTCCACATAAGTAAGCAGATGTCAGCACTCGCTTCGATATCACCAGCTCCTTTCAGTAAGTTCATCGTTGGTTCTTCATACTGATTACTCTGACGATTAAGCTGGCTCAACATTACGAAGATTAAGTCTTTGTCTTTTGCGATTCTCTTCATCGCCTTTGCCTGTTGAGCAGCCCCGTCATACTCCTCAGTACCTTTCAGGTATTGGAAATAGTCACAGACAACCATGTCTACTGGTCTATCAAACAGTCCCTTGGCGTTGATAGCTGAAATAGTTCTATCAATCTCATCCATGGTTACTCCGTTCTTATCTATAATTATAAGCCTATTTCCAATTTTGTCAAGTTGTTTTTTTATTTCTTCGGAGTTAGCAAAGTGTTCTCGTACCTGATAGAACGGACAGCCAATCAACTTAGCAAGAATCCATTCAAGTACATTACCCTTACTCATCTCCTGCGAAAAGAATACAACTCGCATGTCGTTATGTAAGATACTCTTTAAGATATAGTCGATAGCGAAAGAAGTTTTACCGCTTCCGCTATACGCTCCCACGACAACCACCTGTCCTTTCATAATACCACCAACGCAGCTATCAATCCCAGCGATACCCGTCTTGAATATCCCCTTCTCGTACAGCTTGCCAAGGTCTCCTAAGCAATCGTACAAGGTAGCCGCATTGTCGGTTAAAGAATCTACTTCATCTCCGTCAAGGTCGAACGCATCTTTCAAATCAGTTGCGTCTTTACCCCAACGCTTTGCTAGAATATCAACCAAGTCTGCCTTTACCATCTGGTTCTTTACAGTTTTCATAAACTCTGTTGCGTATGAATACTGGTCTTCGATGGAATTACATTCGTCCAACTTACGGACAAGAACAAACTGGTCGATGTATACTGTCGGTAATCCCTTAACGTCTACGCCATTAACTAACGCATCGTTCATATCCTTACACCCATCGGGCAGAGGACAAACCCTTACGTTAAAGTTTGTTATACTATTAAACCTTTCACGAACTCTGTCGATATGTTTCAACCCAGCTTCGTCCATGTCTGGCACCAGTATAATCTGTGTGCTTGGTGGTACGGTCTTATTCAATAACTGAATCTGTTCCTTACCAATCTCCGCTCCACAATATCCGGCGGTGGGCAATCCCATTTCAGTACCTGACATTACATCGAAGTACCCTTCCACCAGATAAAGAATACCACCACCAATCTTGCGAGATACGTTCAAACCATATAGTGTTTCACTCTTATCAAACACTTCACTGTTCTTTGAGTTCTTGTACTTGTATTTCGCATTGAAGTATCGCTTAGCGATAGCGACTGGCTGGTCGTTGACATTATAAATCGGAATAACCAAACTACCGGATGCTTGCTTATCTGCACCGAGATGGAATAGTCTAGCTACCTTTTCTCCGATTCCTCTCTTGCTCAGATAACTCTGAAGCTCTTCGTTCGATTCAAGATTGCGGCTGGCTGTCACCACTCTATGTCTATAGTCCTGAATCAAATCTCTCTGTCTTACGTATTCCGCATTAGTTGACACATCAATGTTCAACATGTCAGCTAGCTTTTCAGTAGCGGCTTCGTATGTTATGTGCTCGTATTCGGCAACAAAGTTAATTACATTACCGCAAGCTCCGCACGAGAAACAGTAGAATGTTCCGTGCGGAAACACGGTAAATGCAGAAGTATTCTCTCCGCCATGGATGGGACAAGCCCCTCTCCAGGTGTTGCCTGTTCTCTTGAGTGTTGTGTACTGACTAACATAATCTGCCAAATCTACTTTTGCTCTGATAACACTTTCGAGATTACTCACAACATCACTCCTTATCCCTGAACCATTGTCTGCATCGCTTCTCTAAGTTTCGGGTCTAACCTATTCATGTTACTCAGGCACCACTGCATGTATTCTTTCGGTACTTCACTAAGGTGTTTGCCTTTATGTTTACCGAACGGGAATACCATGTCGCCTACTGGGGAAGCTCCGTTGTCTTCTGTAAACGGATTCTCGTCATCAAGCGATGTTACAAAGTCATCGAATGAATTTGTAACCATCGCGTCATCCATAGGTGCATTACTCGTCTCTGGCTCCTGCTGTACGTATCCTTCTGGCAACGCCCACAGAGGAAGGTTCGGTTTGCGAATTACATTACCCCAGTTATCAATCGGTGCCCATGTTGTAGGCAGGTCATACAAGTATCTACCAATACCCCACGCTGATGCAGCTCTCTTAAACGCGCCAGACAGACCGCCCTTGAATGCTTCAAAGTCTGTGAGATTTGCACCATCTTCTCTAGTGTACTTCTCACCACCACTATAGAGTGTGATTGCACAGATAAAACCCTTGATAGGTTCTTCGGTATCGAACCCACGACGCTGGCGTTTGACTGTACCCATGTCGATTGGTCTATAGTCTACGCTCCACCCATCAATCATGTTACGGTCTGTCACTTCGTCCAGTCTATTAGCGATAGCTCGTGCGTCAATGTACGCCATAGCCATGCCTTTAGTACCGTCCTTACTCTTCTTCTGAATACGCCATTCAACATCCTTTGGGTCAAAAGGTTTCTTTAATTCTTTGAGTACGTCTGCAAATAATGCCATGCTTATTCTCCTTTGTTATGTAAAAAAGTATTGGAAATCATAATGCCAACAATAGCTCCGAGCAGTGAGCCGATAAATGTCTCAATCATCTTGTCACCCCCTTCACTGTAAACAGTATACCACACTTCAACCAAGTTGTCAAGCAGTTTATTTCTAAACTTTTCCTAAACTTTCTTGATAGCTGGAGTAAAATCCAGAATCATTGTTCCCCGAAGCCTCATAAGATAAGTCCTATCAACTTCTAGTGTGCTACCTTTATTATCAAAGATGACTAACTCTTTGACAGTACCATTAACTACACCAGTGACAAAGTGCATAGGTTTACCTTGCTTAGTCTTGTGTGCTTTACGCTTAGTTACTGTTACAAGAAAAGTAGTTTTGCCATCACACAAATCGGAAACATAATCATCAACAGTAGAAAAAGAGTATCCGATAGAGGCAAGCTCCATCTCTCCATTAGACTGGACATCACTCTGATGCACGAACTGAAATGGTGGCTTGCTCTTTCTTGAATCTTTAACCCAATCAATGTACTGTAACAACTCCTCTCTGTTGCCTTCAACTGCACCAGCTTTAACTATAGACTCGAGTACCCTGCGATTAGCACTCTTGTTGTCCTCTATCCACTGCTTACCATCGTTGTTGAACGTCAAAGTATCAAATGCATTTCCTACGTATTTCAACATGTCGAATCCTAAGACTATGTGATTACTCTCAGGCACATAGGTATACTTAAAAACGTCGTTATTCAACGGTGTTTTTGAGCATTTTAACGATTTTATACTCGGCGGTTCAACCTTAACTTGCATTAGCAGAGAGTGTGAAATGTACTTAGCTACCTTAGCTCTATCATCTTTGTTGTACTCAAGCAATGAAGCCATATAGTACGCCGGATAATTAGCTTTAAGGTAAGCTGTTCTCCATGATGTTAATCCGTATGCAACTGCGTGTGACTTATTGAACAGGTAATTAGCAGACTTACTTATACTATCGGATAGGTAATCAATAACATCCTTTGGTACACCATGCTTGAGTCCTTCTTCTTTGAACTTCTCCATAGCTGGTTTCATTTCGGAAGCAATCTTACGTCCGATAATCTTACGCAGGATATCCGCTTCACCAAGTGAATACCCACACATAGCCTGTGCTATCTGCATTACCTGCTCTTGATATAAGATTACGCCGTATGTATCTTTGGTAATCTCATCATACGCTGGGTACAAACTCTTGACTGGCTTGCGTCCAGTTCTTCTATCAACATAGTCCTTAGCCATACCACTATCGAGTGGGCCTGGTCTACACAGTGCCATGACTGGTATCAAGTCTTTCGCACCATGAATAGAAATAGAGCGGATAAACCCCTTCATCGCAGCGGACTCAATCTGGAAACAACCTTCTGTCATACCACTATTCAATAAAGCACATGTTGTATCGTCTTTCTCTGGAATATTATTCCAAAGTTCCTGCACATCCTTGCCCATCATGTCAGCCATTCTATGTACGATAGATAACTGCATAAGTCCAAGCATGTCCAGCTTCAAACATCCCTGTGCTTCAAGGTCGTGATAGTCGGTGGCACAAACAAAGTCATCTCCCTGTTTCTCTACCGAACACCATTCAGCAGGGTCTCGAGGGAATACCATAACGGCACTGGCGTGCATGCCATAAGACTGTAAGCGTCCAAAGAAATGCCTAGCCAACGTTCTGAGTCTCTCATCTTTTACTCCTTCCCATGTTTGAAAATTGGTACTAATCTTATTCACGTAACTTGACGGCAACCCGAGAGCTTGTCCAGCTCTTTTAATAGCCGCCTTCTCCTGCATGTAATTCATAGTACGTACATGGTAAACCTCGCCGTACTTCTGACGTACATACTCAATCACATCATCACGTCTATCACTCTCGAAGTCGACATCTATATCTGCAGGGGTTACTCGTTGCTCGTTACAGAATCGTTCAAAGATTGTGCTCCACTTAATCGAATCTACTTGAGTAATACCCGAGAGATAAGCTGTGCAGCACCCACCAACAGAGCCGCGACCCAACCCAGTAAGAATGCCACGCTCATTGCAATAACCCACAATATCTTTAATAATGCACAGGTAATTGAGATAATCGCATCGCCGAAGCACAGGTAGCTCGCGTTCAACTCGTACCACATAATCATTCTTATTCGGTCTGGCTCCCATGTGTAATCTTTTCCATCCTTCGTTACACCAATCGCGAACCTGTCTTTCAGGGTTTTCAGTATTGTACTTAGGATAATTGTCACCCCCTTCTGGAATTTCAACGTTACACTTATGAACAATGTTACTGGCTTCCTGAATCATGACATCAGCCTGTTCCTCACTGAATCCGTCTCTAATCATTCTCTGTGTAACTTCTTCACCATCCATCATGTAGAAATCGTTACTGCTATAGGCGTCACCAGTTCCTCTGATGCTTACCCACCTAGCATGATAAGTAACATCAGCAGGGCTGGAATAGTGACTATCGTTAGTAACAAGCACGTTATAACCGTGAGCCATAGCATAATCGTAAACTCGCTTGTTGTATTCTTTCTGCTCCCTAAACTCATGCGGCTGTACCTCCATGTAGAAATCATCACCGAACAACTTAGCAACATCATCAACAACATCGGGGTAGCGATTGAAGAACCCAGCTATACATGCGGTAGTACAAATCAGTCCTTCGTGGTACATCTCTAAATCTTTGATGCCTATTCTAGGCTTGCGATAGAACTGATGTGCCGCCGCAGTAGATAATCTATATAAGTTCCTAAGTCCACCAATGTCTTTAGCCAACAGTATGATGTGAGCATTCTCTCCACTCTTCATCTCTGGCTCTGGACAAAAGTAACCTTCCATACCAAGGATAGGTTTGATACCAGCCTGTTTGCACTTATGATAAAACGCATACAGTCCAGTAGTTGTACCGTGGTCTGTCAATGCTACCGCTTCATACCCAAGCTCTTTGCCTCTCTGAATAATCTCGTCGATAGTACAGTACCCATCCCCAATAGAATAGTCGGAGTGCTGATGTAAGTTTGTAAATGTGCTACTCATCTGACGCTTCCTTTCTCTGTTTCTCCAGTGTCATCTTCTCCCACTCCTTACGTGCTGACTCTTTTGCTTCTTCCATCTTTTTGAGATACAGACCGTAGTACGTATCACTCTTCTGTTGCATGTAGTTAGACACGTAATCTTCTGAGTCAAGACTCTCACGTATTCTATCATTCTCTTCCGTGTGTTCACCAGTATACTCTTCGACGAGTACCTCTACTGGATATGCACACAGATAAATATGGAACGGGGTTTCTACATAGGACAAACACTCACGACCATTAAGGTTGTTCAATACTTGGTTAGGCATAGGTGCATTTGTTTTACTTGTCATACGTCTCATTGTATGCTTCTTTCCTGCACCATATAAACCAAGTACATCTGCCTTATGTATATATACACCAAAACCAAGATTCATTAACTCTTTATCCTTCATCCGGCTCACCCCCTTTCCGACTTCATTTGAATTGTACCATGGTTTCAAAAATTTGTCAAGGGGTTTTTGAAAAATTTTTTCGGAAAAGTTGTTGACAAAAATCGGTGGCTATGGTATTATATTGTTGCCAGAAATTTTTCAAGGATTCCAGAAAGACTTGACAAAGTTTCTCTTTTATGGTATAATATTGTTGTAGAAAAAAGTGGACAACTAAATATTTGAGTAACCGTTATATTGCGAATACATCTCAGACAATATAACACGGTGTTGTAAATACCATTGTTGACCGAAACTCAATCACGTAGCAAGACAAGGTTACAGGAAACCAGGGTACTTTATGTATTAGTATCTCAGTGAAGACCAGAAGTCATCCACACTTCATGGGGGTCAGGCACAAGTAATATCCGTTATAGGGAGAAATTTTATGGTGGGTTAAAATCCACCCCCACAACATTTAGGCAGGAGGCTCAAGTCGAAAGACGGCGTCGGACAACCACTTACCAAGGGTTGAGTGAGGTTTAAGTTCTTCGAGAACTAGGTGTGTTGTCACCTTAAACGACCGAGGCGATGGGGTTCATTCCATTATCTCTGTTAAGACGCTACGTACTGACCGTGAAGTATGCAACCTTTACGGTTCCGTATGCGGCGTCTACCTCTTCACTCCCTCAGCTCCGAGGTTCATCCCCTCCGCAAGGGGTGAAGTTCGGAGCTGCTGGGGACTACCCAATAAATTCTAAATAAAATTTACTTTTACCTCTTGACAAACATTACATCCTGTGATATACTATACATAGATTAAGGATGGTAAGGACGAAAGGAGAAGAAGAGATGAAAGAGAATACTAAATTTAAGGTGGGCGATAGGGTTGTGTCTCATACCTTTGGCACTGGCGTTGTAAGGGAAATCGTCGACTTAGACCGCCCTTATCCCGTTGTAGTGAAATGGGACGAGGGCGCTGTGGCTGGCGGAACTTTCTCTGCTTTTACATTAAATGGATGGTACTACAACCATCGTTCCGACACAGAAAAAGATATCGAGTTACTGGAGAGAGAAGAGAAAAAGGTAGAAGATAACACGGAGGAGGAACTTAAAGTTGGTGACTGGGTATGGTTGAACCCTAACGAGAGAGGTATTATTACATTCATCTATCCCGATAAAGATTCGTGTATTGTCGATTCTGAATTGGATGGAGAGGTTGAAGCAGTGATGGCTGGTCTTACAAAGGTTGATTATTCCCCGATTAACCCATCTCATTATCGGGTAAGGGGTATTCCAGAGGCTATTGATATCATGAAACATCTCATGACTCAGGAGCAGTTTAAGGGATTCCTTTGGGGGAACATCATCAAATATGCGTATCGGTATGGACGTAAAGGAGACGAACACGATACCGCAGGGAAGATTGAATGGTACGCGAATAGACTTAAAGAAGTGTGTGCAGAAGAAAAGAAGGAGCAGGAGCGAGAATGAGACTTAAAAAGTTACTTAAATTGATTCCAGATGAATATAAGATTGGCCTTACAGATTACGAAGAAGAGAATATGTTCGTTTCATATGGGACGAAAGAAGAAGCTGTTACGAACTTCGCACAAAAGACAGCGCTCACAAAAGAAATGGTTGAAGATATGAGGGTAGCTACCGTTAGTCCCTGTGCTAGGGTTTACTGTGTAGACCAACATCTATTTTGCGATACGGAGCCTCCGCTTAATGTTGAACCGCAGCTCTATATTGAAGTTCATATGACGAAGGAGTAATGTACAATGAAACTAGCAGAATTGTTACCACTTATTACCGAGCAGACTATGATTGAGTTATCTTATTTAGACGGCTCTGATACTAGGATGGCATGCTGCTGCGATGATGTGCATTCCGTCATTGATTACGTCCGAGAGAGAGGGCAGGATATAACGGAGCTGACTGTTGTTTCTGTAGACCCCGATGTTTATTACTTCGATTATTACGATTGGTACGCTTACGATCGTCCAACGCCAGAGTTACTCATTACCGTAGATGGATGGGAGGAACAAGAATGATTGAAAAAATTTACATTGCCTTAATGGACTGTTTAGTTCTGATTTTAATGGCAATAGGAACCTTTTTAGCAGCATATGCTGTATATTTATTAGTTCTTTGGTTCTAATGTAAGTACGGGAGGCATAGCGTGGGAGGTTTGATATTGATTATCCTAACTCTTTTGGCATTAGTTTGTGTAGTCGCTCATTGGTAAATTGGAGGTTATATTATGTTTGATTGGAAAGGTTATATTGCTAACGTAGCTCGTAATGTTGCATCTGTATCCTCGTTCATTGGTGCGGTGGCTGCACTTCTGGAGGGTTGTATGGTAGCTGGTGTAGCATTTATTCTCATCTATGCGATTGTCGCTACCGATGAAGAATGGTATTATACCCTAGACGATGACGACGATGGGGATAATAGTGACACGGGAAAGAAGGAGTAGCTTCTATGAAACTGAAAGAATATCTACACTACTTAGTCGATGACGAACCCGTGACGATTATTGACGTAGATAGTGATGAGTATTGGTGTGATAGGATACATTTTCTTGACAAAACGATAGTCCCTAAAGAGATATCTGAACTTGACGTGAGCACGTTTCGTGGTTCTCTATATCATCTATGGATGTTCCAGAAAAACGATTTGGACTCGGAAGTATTTGATGGCCCGTTCCCGAACGTACTGTTCTTCGTTAAAGGGTTTCGAGAAGTAGCTGATAAGCTTGGACTCCATGAGATTGTTAAGGAATGAAAATAGGTAGGTGCGTAGTATGAAACTAAAAGAATATTTGTATTACTTAATTGCTAGTGAACCTGTGACTATCGCAGATGCAGACGTAGTTGAAAAGCTTAATCGAGGTTGGTTTGATGGTGTCACTACATTTGCAGATAAGACGTTAATCCCCAAAGAGGCTCTGGATTTAGAGGTGCGTAAGTTTGGCGGCGACCTCTACCTCCCTAGTGATTTTTGCTCAGAAGAAGAGAGAGACTGGTATGATTGTTTTGATGATTTCTTTGGATGTGTTAAGTTTTACGTTGAGGGTTTTCAGAAAGTAAAAGATAAACTAAAACTTGAAGAGACTGTTAAGTAAATTAAAAAGGGAGGCTTTCGCCTCCTTTTTTTTATTGCTTAATTCAGTAAACCACTCAACGCTCTTACGTTAGAACGTACAATCTCAGCCTCTGGCGCTTTCGCTTTTGTTACCATCTTCTCTGCTTGTTCAGCTGTAATCTTTGGCTTGATATATTTGTCTACTGTCTTGTGTGCCTGTTCTGGTGTCTTGCCATAGTCTTGCAGCTTCTTGAGATTAGCTTCTGTCGGATTGTTGACGTAAGCAACCATAGCGTCTTTAGTCTTGTTAGAGTATTCCTGATTCTCGTCTGTGATATATCTGTTGATGTCTGTGTTAAGTTTATTCTCGATTGGGTTAAAGCCCATAAGGTTCTTAGCTCTATCCGCGTTACTCATGGACTGGTATTCCGACTTAGGCATTAACTTACTGTAAGAATAATACTGGCCTCTAGCTGCCTGTAACCATCTCGACGCTGCTGGTACTGCCTTCAGCCAAGCAAACATTAACTGGTCTGTCGTGTACTTGTCGTACAGAATAGCATCATAGCTTGCACCAGCTGCGGAGCTGAAGTCAATAGCCGTACCTAACGACGGGCCACCAAGGTTACGCAGGTCTGTCGGGTCTTTCATGATATCGGCAAGCCCCACCTTCTTACTGATATCTACACCGAACACTGGAGCTGCGATGCCGTAGCACAGCGCTTCTCCAATCGCGTGAGATACTGAATCTTTTCTATTACCTGCTGCCTTCATAATGAAAGCCTTTATCCAGTCTTCAGGGTTTGTACCTGTGATTGCTTGAGCCATACCAGAAATCATAGTCATCATAGGGATACCAGAGATGACGCCAGAGAACAACATCATTGTACCAAGGAATCTCTTGAGTTCTGTGCTCTTTTTATTCTTGAGCATCCAATTCATGAAATCAAAAGTCTGGAACCCGTAAGATGCAAACTGGAATACACACTTAGCGAGCTGTCCGCCTTTAGCTAAGAGTAGTGGGTCTGTCGCTCTATTGAAGTTAAAGTTCGTGCGATATACAAAGTCTCTAATCATAAGCATACGCTGCATGTTGTACTCTTCTTCACCAAGCTCCGCTTTGCTTTCACGGAACTTCTTGTACTTAGGGCTGGTGTCAAGAAGATGCTGTGCTACCAGTGCAGCAAATAATCTACACGAAAGGTCTGCACCTCTAAACCCACCCATACCTAAGTTAAGAATATTTTTGCCAGTCTTTGGTAAGAGGTCGATAACACTATCCCCCTCGTACGCGCTACCAGCGTTACCTAACTGAGCAGCCATATCATTGATTGCTATCTCACTGTCTTTACCTGTTAGTGTCCCGTACATCTCATCGAATGCCTGTAATTCAATAGCAGATTTATCTCCCCGTTTCAACGCCTCTTGGAATGCGTTCTCCCCTTCTTGCTCGAACAGACTTTTACCTTGTTTAGTAAGATACAGGTCGGCCATTACCTGCTGAATCTCTTTACCGTATGCGCTTACATCAAACTCGTTCTTCAAGATGTCAGACGGCTTATGCGCCTTAGCTAAGATGCCAGGCATTTTCTTCATAGCATAAGCAAACGCGCTTTCTCCCCCGAGTGCATACACGTTAGCTAACTGTGCGTACTGTGCGAGTGCTGTACTTACGTTGAACATACCGAGTTTCAGGTATACGTTGACGGCGATACTGTTATGAAGCAGTGCAGGAAGCCACATGTCTGGGAGATATACACCACATGCGTTCAAGATATTACGCATACCAGGAACCGCATAGATAGCATCAACCACCATGACACTGAGTCTTCTCATGAATCCGTCTACCGGCTTATCTCTACCGTTCATATTATCTACAAGTTCGCACATAATATTGTATGGCGAATAATAAGAATCTCTCTTAGTTCTATCGTAGTTTCTTCCTGTGTACTTGTAGATAGTTTGTGTCATATCTCTATAGAACGGAGTCAGTGCCTCAACACTATTTACGGTGTGTAAGTAATGCTTCAACGAACCGATAACGTCATGGGAATACAGTCCATTATCAGATGTACGTTCACGTGAATAGTTGGCTGCTAAATACTGTGCACCACTTGCTTTTAAGGCATCGCTAACTTGCCTAAATGTTTGAACTTTGTTTTTGCTTACGCGAATCATCTTAGCTGTACGAATCAAACGTGGCTTATATTTACCGAACTCTTCTTCGTCTTGCTCGTCCATATTACGAAGAGCGTCAATAATTTTCTCAATACTATCTTCGCCTTCCCATTTCTCACTGGCGTTGAATTTCTTACGAATAAACTGCGCTAGTCTATCTGGGATATCATCAGTGGCACGATTTTTCCCTCTCTCAATATCTTCATCTGTGAGTACGCCAATCGATGTATCAACATTACCAACGATATCTGTACGACCACCGCCCTGTTCTTGCAACCATTCGTCGCGTGTCTTTTCTACGTACCGCTCGTTCTTTCCAATAGGATGCTCATTTCTGTATCTAGCTCTATCACGTTTACTTTCAAAAGAACCAATACTGTACGTAATAACGTGATAATACTTACCATCTTTCTGGATGATGAAACCTGCCTTGACAGATTTTGGATTAACCTGCCCTTCATCAACCTCATTCCATACTTCTTTCTGAAGAATGTATCTGGAATAATATCTTGGTGCATATGCGTGTAAGAACCCAGTCTCGGTACGATTGATGATGTCGTCGTTCTGCATAGCTCTCTTCTGTTCTCTTGAGTAGGCATTCATCAGTAATGCACGGTACAGTGCTTGACTTGCGATAAACCTATCAATGATAGGCTGAGCATATCCAGCGTCTTTCATGGCTTTGCGTCTGAAGCGCTCGCACTCTTTCAATACCTGCTTCTGTAATCTAACTTTCATATTGGCTCGACCCTTCACCCCAGTTCCATCTTCGTTAGATGGGTATGCAATGAACAGGTTTTTGAACTTACCATCCTTCATACGTGTATCTGGACATGCATAGAATACTAGCGTACCAGTATCTTCTCTGTACCAGAAGGCTTGGTTCTTGTAGAAATTCCTGCCTTTCTTTTTGTAGTATGTTTCCATCTTGTCAATCTTGTCATTCATTGTAGCCATTGCCGTAGCTTTATCTGGCTGACTATGGAGAACAAAGAATACGTCATCGGCGTATACTTTAAGCATAGCGTTCTTACCAGAAGCAGAACGATTCTTACATCTCTCATCTTTCCCGGCCTCATACGGAAGGTCAAACAGTTCAACAAGGTCTCTACCTCTATCACTATTGACATTGATTTCAGTATCGAAATATTGTCTCAGTGCTTTAGTCTGAAGTTTGTCTCCATCAATCGTAAGGAGCTGCTTCAACTGTTTAATGTAAGCGTCACTCTTTGCGTTAAGTTCCTGCTGCCAAGCGATAGCTCTTTGTGATTCATCAAAGAGACGGTCAGCGTCTGGCTTTTTGACAAGGTCTTCTAACCATCGCATGCCTGGTTTCCATGCGAGCTTGATATCCTTAGCATGGTTAAGTTTACTTGGCGATGTCTGAGTAAACGTTTTGTTGCGTTTGTTCGCGATAGTATACAGTAACTGCATAAACCAACCCTGTGGAGAGCCAGCGTCCTGAGACACATCGCGTACAGTGGTGATAGCCCCTTTGCCAGTACCAACGTTCTTTTTTTGTTTAGCTTTCTTCTTCTGTTCAACTGCAGCGTGCTGGTTCTTTTGTCCAATCATGTGATGAATAATGGTTGTATTATCCATAGCAGTAAGCTCTTGGATAGAACCACGTGCCGCATTGAACAGTTCGTTTCTCATTCTAGCTTTGTCTTTGTTTCTAATCTTGAACGCTGGGTCTCTACTCTGTAATGCGTGGAGAAGGTTAGTAGATTCATACAACCAAGAAGCCATGAAATTAGATGTCTCACTCTCCGCGATATTACCACCGTTAGTTAGCTCTTCCGGCACGGTATCCAGATGGCTGTACGTTTCCGTGACGAGCTGTTTAATCTGAAAGAGTAACGGAAGCTTATGGTCGATAACCTTAGTACCAAAGATAATGCTAGGAAGCATCATGTTCATGACCAATGCTTCGTAGTCTCCCTTATCGGAGCTATCGTAGAACAGACCAAGGGACTTAGCACCAAGCTTGAGGATGTATCTATCTCTACCTGTCTTCGTTTCATCGTAACCTATCAAGTTGGACTGCGCCCAAATCTTTGCCGTGGTCGGGATGAGTTTAGATACATCTACGAGGTCTGTTATTGCCAGTATCTGTCTTGCTAACAGACTATCACTCTTGTTCAAAGTTTCAAAAGCAGAAGTAAGTTCATTGCTAATTGCATCACGAATAACTTTCTCAGCAACGCCACGTTCTTTACGAGGGACATCTGGAACATTTTCACTTACACGGAGACCGCCGAAGCTGTCGTAATCTCTATAGGTATCAGACTTCGTTGCCAGTTTATACCTACCTTCTGCTACATCCACTGCTACCGCTTGGTCGGTGAATGCGTGCATCAGTTCGTGGTACACGGTAGAGCGCTGGGCAAGAGATGTCAGTCTACCAGTGGAATCGGTATACCCACTGTTATCAGATAACTTATTGCTAATATATGGGATTACACCAAGTACCTTACTTGCAACATTGACAAACAGCTGATGAGCAAACACGTTGTCTGGTTCACCTTTTAGCGGCGTTGCAAACTCAGTACCTAAGAACGCTTTGTTTTCTTTGCTAACCTCAAACTTAGTCTTCGCCAGCGTCTCCTCGTTTTGAGACTGTAAATTTGCGAGTTCTTCTGTGCTACGTGGCTGTAACTTGTGCAGCTGTGTTCCGACATAATTCTGAGAATGATAACGCATTCTAAATGCTACTCTATTGTTAGTCTGAACAGACTCGAATACTTCTGGTGCCGTATGTACACCATGGAGCGCACGATTTAACTGGTCGGCAAGAGTACGAATCTTGTCGAACCCATTCAGTCTTTGCGATGCAATGGTTATCAACGAACACAGGTTAGCAATATCGTTATACGTCAGCGCGTCTTTCTGTGCAAGTCTATAGCTAAACGTGTGTAACGAGGTAATTAGACCATCACTACCCATTAACTTATCGTTATGTGCCATCATCAAGTAGTTGTAGTGTGGGTCTTCCATGAGGTCGTCAATAGTAAACGGGATGTCTTTACCGTACTCTTCTCTTAAATCTTTCTTGTCGATAGAACCTAAGAACTGTAACAGGTTAGCGATAGGATTCTCTGTGATATTCACTTTGTCCTTCGTTGTCCACTTCGTAGAATCAGTGTTGTGAATATCAATGCTGCCAGCTTTAACCTTCTTAATCGGAGAGCTATCTGTAATCGTCAGAGGTTTTACTTTGTATCCATCTTCTTGGAAATCCATCAAACCGATGGCACCAAAGATTGCTTTTCTGAGGTCGTTATATACCCAAGAGTTTGTGTACTTACTCTCTTCAATCTGCTTATCGCCGTAGTTTAACTTCGGAGCGTTACGTACGTATACAAACTTACCTTTCTGGTTTTTAACGCCTAACGAAATCTTGTTGATAGTATCACGTAAAGCACTCGGCCCTTCCTTTAAGCCTTTGTCTTTCAGTTTCTTCTGAACTTCGTTTCTGCTCTGCGCCGCAATCTCCAACTGTTCCTGCGTCATGAACTTATTAACAGCAGCTTCAATCCTATCCATTATCTGTTTACGGATAATTGCCTGTTTCTTCTTCCTTCTTCTGGCTACTTGCTTGATATACTCCTCAATACCATTGTTCATGATAACTTCTTTCGGAAGCCCAGTATCAAGAACCATCAGTGCTTTTACGATGACGTTATTAGGGATACCGGAGGCATCCTTTTTGAAGTAGTCATCAGCCAGCGTATCGATAGCACCAACTACAGTACCAGAAGAAACCAAGTAAGTTACGCCATTCTCACCCGTGTTGGTGGAGTATGTTGGATTGTTGACATCAGAACCCTGCTTGATAGCATATGGGTCTGTACGCCTAGAGTTCATAACGCTCGGGTCTGCCAGTGCGTCAACGGTCGTTGCTTCACGTGGGGCAATAGACACCATGTTCTCTGGCTGACAGAACTGGTCAAGTTTATCAGCATCTTCCTTGAACTGTTTATATTGCTCTGGTGTGAGTACATATCGACGACCATCGTAGGACACAACACGTTTATCCTTGAGTTCAGCTGCAATCTTACCTCTCTTCTCCCCGTTGATGTACTTGTAGATTAACGGGTTGATTCTTGTAGACCTATGTTCCTGTACAGCTCTTTCCGTATACACGTTATGCTCCGTTGCCATCTTATTAGCGATAGACTGAATCTTAGCTTCAAGTGCTTTTGAGAACAGCACCGCGTCAACTTTAGTAACCTTACGGTCAAGAGCGAAGCCAAGTCTAAGTGCGGCATCACTATCAGTCGGATAGAAGTGACCAGTACCTGCCATAGCCGCAGCCAGTACATTGCGTTTAGCTTTGTTAATAGCATTACCCCATCTGTTAGTGAACTCATATTTCGCGGCGTCATACTTCTCTTGAGTTACTTTACCTTTCTTGAGTTTTGCCAGAAGTTCCTCACTACACTTTTCCCAAAGATTGTTAATCCATTTATCTGTGAACTGATTCAACCCTTCTGCTACGTGCTCATCGTAACCTAATGCTTTCATGTTGTGAGTGAAGGTCTCTGCGTCTACCTGTTTACGTTTATTATCTCTGCTTACGATAGGTAACATATCACTAATGCTAATCTCGTCAAAGTTAAACTTGTTGTCGTTAATAAACTGAGCAACAAATTTACTCTTATCAAAGATTTCTGCTGGCATCATCTCGGTAGTAGTCTTAGTATTGAGCCATGGGAATTTAGAAGTACGTCTAGTAACGAGCTTATTAACTTCCTGACCTTCCACACGCATCTTACTGATAATGTTCTTACTATAGCTTAACCCGAAGAGTTTCTTACCGATAGGATTGCTCTGAACTTCCTGACAAATTTTATCAAGGCTAGCGTTAAAGTTTTTCATATTAACGTCCCAGAACTCCTGCCCTGCTAATTTTGTTTTCGCTGTCGGAAAGATACGGTTAATCTTCTGAATCAGAGATTGAGCGTATGCACGAACTTCATCAGCGTCAGAGTCTTTCTTGTGCTGAGCAAATTCAGATTCTGCTACATCACCATAGTTATCCAGTACGGTCTTAGTAATGAATGCAATCATAAGGTTTGCTTTCTCTGTAGAGGAGATGAATGCCCCATCCTGATTCTTCTGCTTTAACATCTGCTTGTCGTAACTGTTATTCAATTCGTTACACAGCTGAAGCTCAAACGAAATGATAGACAGATAACGAGCGGCTACTGCTGCTTGGAAGTAGTCAACGCTTCTTTCGTTCTGAAGGTTAATGTTATTGCCGAAGTCGTAATTGATCGATGCGGCAGTCTTACGCTGCTCAGTAAGTCCACCACCAGTCATATCACGGCTATGGTCGCCAAAGTCGTTCTCGTCATCACCTTCGAGCACATCTTTCTTAGCTTTCTGCTCCTGTCTATACTTAAGTTTTGCGGCACGTTCTTTCTCCGCCTTTTCTTTTTCTGCGTCTGTCGTCGGTTTAATGTGTTTGTCCTTAGCGACTTCTGCTAACTCAAGAGCCTGAAGTAAGATGTTAGCTTTAGATATTGCAACTGCTTTACCTTCTTTGGTCAAGGAGGTATTATTGCGAATCATATCTTCGAGTTTGCTCATCGTGGCTTTAATGTATTCATCAACCTCAATATCTCTTAATCGAATAGTATGACCAGTGATATCCTTCTGGGATTCAAACGCCATCTTCATAATAAAGGTCTTACCATATTCGTTTGCTTTCTCTTTAATCTCTGGAGATACTTTGCTTACTGCGTCAATGATAATCTTCTGTTCCGCACTATCAAGATGTTGCATAGTCTGGTAAGCGTCAAGCGCCGCTCTACCTTCTGGTGTATTGACAACAGAAAGGAATGCAGTCTTAAATGCTTCCATGAACGTACGACCATACTCACCGATGTAGTCACCAGTTTTTTCAGCCTCTGGTAACAACTCTCTAAGTTTATCTGCGTATGGACCACGAACCATTGCGTTGTTGATAGCAAGTACAAGTTCCATACGACCAGTAGTTTTTATTCCAAGCTGCGGTGCACGATTGTCTGGTAACAGCCAAGACAGTACGTCATCAAGTGTATTGATACCATATTCATGAAGTTCCTTTGGTGTATGGAGCAATCCCATCCACTGAATAGCATCCAATGCCGCACGTCTTTCTTCTCTTGTCTTTGCATTAGCACCAGGGAGTAAGTCGCCAACTACAGAGTACAGCTGTTTAGAATCAAACTTTGGCAGGATAAGACCGCTATCAGCACGGTGTCTAATGTACTGCTGGTAGTTGTGTTCAAGAACATAGTAGAACCAAGTGTTGAGGCTGGCAACGTTTTGCGCTTTGCCCTGCCCGGCGCTGCTTTCCATACTCTTACGAACACCGTCATATGTGGCAATGGCTGTATGGATAGCACCCGGGATAATATCAAGCAAATCGGCATAACCCTGTGCAAACGATTCTGGATTATCGAAGTCAACAATACCATTACGATTAGCGCCAGTAGCTACAGACATACGGTTACGCAGTACGTTAATACCAAAGGATGCAAGGGAACCGAAGAGTGCAGTGTAATGCATCTTAGCACGGAACTCTTCTTCTTTGGTAGCAAATTTATGAGCACCACCGAGATAGCTAATGTACGTTCTTGCGTCTGGTAACATGCTAATAAGGTTAGCAAAAGACATCTTGTTCATGGTGGCGTAATACTTACTTACGAAGCTCTGCATATCGCGTTTAAGTTTACCATTGCGGTATGCGTTGAACTTCTTGTTAGCCTTTTCGTCCTTAGATTCCTGACTAATGAAATGGTGCGTGAGGGTTCCATTGTCGTTGTTATCTGTCTCTACTACCTGTGCTTCTGCCTTGTTATGATTCCGAAGCGTTTTAGAAAGAGCAGCCATAGATGTATGTAACTCTTCAAGACCAGACTCAATATCATCATCGTAATTAACAATCTCATTCTGTGTATCCTCATCCTCGTTACCACCATCATCTTTGTACAGCGGGCTCTCCTCTTCTTCCTTTGTTTTCTTTTCTTTCGACTGAAGCTTACGAGGTTTAGCTTCTTCTTTATTATCTTTCCTCTTCTCTTCCTGCTTTACTTCCTTCGAGACAGTTTGTTCTGCACGGGCTTCGGAACCTTCGGTTTTGCTGCTCGTCCCATCGTCGTTGAGCCGCCCCTGCTGATGTGTGTTCCCCCCAGTTTCTGCCCTGGTTTCTGTCTTGTTGTCTGTACTACCTTCGGGGTTTTCGGATGTTTGAGTGTTTTCATTTTTCTCTCCTTTTGGAATCCTCATGATGCGATTGTAAGTGTCGTCATCAATATCCTGTAACAGTTTAGTAATCACTGGTCTGGATACGTTTTCGTCCTTACTAGCGATTTTAGCTGCGGTATCTTTATCTACCTTTACGTGTTTAGCGCTTCTAAACTTAGCTAAGATTTTGCGGGCACGGTGTAGACCTTCCGTAGTATTTGCATTAGCAATAACGTTAGCCTTACTGTCCGGGTGGTCAGACGGTGCTGACTGCCGCTGTGTATTGTTCACAGTATTTTCTGGCGTATTTACACTCTCCTGTTTCGGAAGGGTAACTGCACCTTTATTGCCAGTAACGTTAGATTCCGCCGTTGAATAACCCTGTTTTGCAGCATTTTGAGCATTTTGTGCTGGCTGCTGTTGTACCTGCTGTGTGGTTTGTTCCGTCTGCGTCGGCGCTACCTGTGTTTCCTGCGGTCTTGCTATACCACCGAGCGGAGACGTATTAAGGCTCTCTGTCTGCACAGGTGTCTGTGGCTGTTCTGCCTTTTGCTGTGAAACGGCTTCCTGTCTTGTCTCAACGGGTTTCTGTTCTGGCTGTACCTGTTCCTGCGGTTCCTGTGCCGTCTGCTGAGTTTCCTCTACGACTGGCCGCTCTACTGGTACATCGGCAACATCCTCAACAGATGCCTGTCCCTGCATTGCCTTCTGTTGATTCTGCACCGCCATGTATGCATTCGGGTCAACAGCTCTAAGTACGTCTCGAATAGCTTTAGTATCGCCATTGTTTGCCCTATCAAGAAGCGGCTGATTAACCTTCAGAAATCTACTCTTGATTTTATCTGCCAACTCTTCAGCTTTACCGTTCGGAGCCAGAGAATGAATAATGTCCTGTGCTTTCTGAACAGCTTCTGTGCCAACATCTTTCTTGCCTACACCTTTGATAACATTTTTGATATCATTCTTTGTTGCGTCTAACTCCTGCTTTGCCTGTTTAGCCTGAGCTTTCCTTTCGTTGTTACGTTCTCTGATAGCCTGTACTACATTCTTTCTATCAAGGTTAGACAGAATATAGTAAGCAGCATTGGTGTCGCCCTGCACTGCTTTATTTAACAATTCGGGAGAGAGCTTTGTATCTCCCTCTGAAATATTCTTATTGATTGCATCAATGTCGGCGTTGTTGTACGCTCTAGTGAGAATGTCTGGCAGGTCTGCCATTCTAGCTCTAGTAGAGTCAACAACTTTAGACATCGGGTCTTCCATTGGAGCTGTCCGTGTATCTATATTTGCATCTATATTTTGCGTAGAAGGTGCAACGTTATACTGTTGCAGTGGTTCGGTCGCTTTACTAATGTATTCTGGTGCGTACGGCAGAGCCTCTTTAACTTGTTGTTCCGAATCATTTGTGTACTCTGGTTGCACAAAATCGCCAGCAAGAGACATAGAGTTGTCTGTAACTGCTTCCTGTGCAGGAGCCAGTGCTTCTGGTGTGATGTAGTGTCCAATATAGTCAGACAGGTCTGTGCTATCTGCAAGAGCGTTAGCAATACCAGTTGTTTGCATCAGGTCGTTATAGTCACGTTTAGCTTCTACCGTCGGGCCAAGAGAATCAATGTTGTTATACATGTAACGTCCTACGTTACGTGCACCAGCTACACCAACACCAGACACAAGGGTCGGCAAGAACGCAGAGTTGAACGAATTGATTTCGTCGTCAGTGAAGTTATTCCAATCACCATTTGCGATATCGCGGAAGAAACTACCAGCGTCAGCACGGTTGTCGTCAAACTTATTAGCCATAGCGTCCTGTACACGCTGTTGCCATGCCTCCTGAAAGCCTTCACCAAATGCGTTTGCAACTCTATTGCCAATGAAGTCGATTGGTTTACTAGCCGTAGACAGACCATATGCAGCTCGTCCAAGTAAGGTGTCTGCACGCGCAGCATCACCAAGTACCGCACCGGCTACCTTGCCACCATTAGATGCAAGGGCGTCAGCAATACCAGCTTTTGCAAGGCCTTTGCCAGCAAGAGAGAACAGACCACCAGTAGCACCAGTAGCTACATCAAGCGCAGTGTCCATGAAGGAAGAACCAATAAGTTCTGCGTTCTTGTATGGGTCTCCAGTAAAGCTATCCCATGCTGCTTGGTCAATATCTCCATCATATACAGTGCCAGCCGGTCTCTGTCCAGCTTTAATCTGCGCCTCGATGTTGTCTCGTTTGGCGTCCATGTAGCTCTGTCCGAAGTTAGCACCAACTTCAAGACCAGCACTACCTAAGACGGCAAGAGCAGGAAGAACCGCACCACCGCCAGCGGCTAATGCGGCACCTGCTAACATACCGGGAGCAGACGAACCAAGCATAGTGCCAGCGTCGCTGTAAAGACCATGTGGGTCAAGGAAGTATCCAAGAGACCAACGAGACTTGTCTGGGTTGTCATCATAGTCGTTAGCCCAATCAGAGTATCTTGCCGCCTGTCTTGTCAGGTCGCCACCGACACCTGCTAACCACGGACTATCTGATACTACCCCAGCAGCAGTTAAAGCCCCACCGAGTGTAGACTCGGCAGAGCTTGTAAGACTGTCCCAAAAACTTCCAAAGATACCCTGGTCTGGGTCACGTTCAGACGGAACCCAACCAAGAGCCAGCTTATCTTGGTATTGTCTGTCTGCCTGGTCTAACGCAGCAGCGAGCTGTGCCCCTGGCTGATAATTATTAAACCTTACTGCCATGTAACCTCCTTCATATATCAAAAGAATTTATTTACGATTTGTCCTTGCGATACCATGTTCTCTGTCGCGTTTACAGAATTTTGTACGTCTCCCAATGTCACAGGTTTCCCGTCCGCAGTAGTACCAACGATTGTGTTAAGGTATGTATCAAGCAACCCTTGGTTTACGCTGTTCTGTGCATCTTGGTCTGCTGGGTTTGTACCAGCTGGATGTGACATCTCTTGAGACTGAGTAATAATTGACGCGGCGATGTTGTCAATCAGTTCGTTAGCTGTACCTCTTTTACCAATCTGTTCCATGTTCATAGCGTAGTCCGCTATCTTCTTTAATGCGGACTGTGTGGCAAGGTTACGAGCCTCAGTGGTAGAACTTGGGTTCCAGATAATGTTCTGAGCTTGCTTAAACTCTGGACTATTTACCAACTTGTCAACATTGTTTTTAATACTATCCTCATCTTCTACTACATACCCAAGAGGATTGCCACCGACAGTAGCACCACCAGTAGAGGCAGTACCACCTTTTCCTTTACTATAAGAACCGCCGTTGATAATAGCTGCGAGTCTCGCTTTTTGTAACTCAAACTCTCTATCCTTGTTTGCTTGTTCCTGTGCCGCTTTGTATGCATTGTTGTTGAGCACCATCTGCTTTCCAACCATTGCACCAAGGTCTGCCAACTTCTTACTATTCGGGTCGAACTGTACACCAGTAAGAGCTGCACCAAGTTTAGCGAGGATAGAAATATTAGCGGTGTTATTACTCTTTGCAATCTGGTCGGCGAACTGCGCGGCCATTGTTTTCTGCATATTCTTGTTGTCGATGATGGCACCAGTATGAGTAGCATCTGCAGACATTTTGTTAATCAGGTTAAAGAAATTTTGATTACGGTTATGAGCACCCATAGCTGCCGCCGTAATTTCTGGAGCCTGTCTATCTAAATAATCGTTGAGGATTCTACGCTCTGGGTTAATGGTCGGCTGCCGTACCATCCTATTGATAAAGTCCATTGGCAGTGGTTCGTCCGGGTCATTAAACTTACCACCGGCTTTTAAGTAAGCGCCGATAAGGTTTGTCTGATACGGAGAGCCGCTATTGGAGATAGAGCCTGGGGTGGCACCCATCATACGTGTTACATCATCCGCGTATTTGCCAATAGATGTTCCGTTGCCGTCGGTAAAGTTCTCATTACCAACATTACCTTCGCCACCAAGCCATGCCTGAGCCGCTCCTCGTGGGCCATATTTTTGCAATAAGTCTGTAGCCCACGCACGAGCCATTGCGTCTTGCCCAGATGGAGACCAGTCGTTTGCATCAAGACCGTATCTTTGCCCGAGATCTTCGTATGTTGCTGGCATAAACTGATACTTACCACGAGCACCAGAATCAGCCACAACATTGTACGGGTCTTCTTCGCCGCCACTTTCTCTTTGTGCAATAGCTTGGAGAAAAGCGTCGACGTTGTACTGTTGCCCTTCGTCAAAATATGCCGGTGTAGCCATTAGAACAATCCTCCATACCCGTTATTACGAGCGAAAGACCTAGTGTAATCACCGACACGATATCCCATAGGCTGTGTCAAGGAATAGTTCTGCCAGTTGTCCATCGGGTTCTGTATCATAGTTTGTGTGCCCTGTGTCCCAGCCGCATCGTTTCCTTTCGTTGCGTCGTGGATACCCTGATATGCGCCGTACAATTGCCCAAGTCCACCAAGTTGGCTGAGACCATAGTTCTTGGCGCCATTCAAAGCACCAGCCCAACCAGAACCACCTGTAGCAAGACCTACGACAGCACCTTTAAGCATAGAACCAAGAAGTCCTGGCCCTTTATTAGCAGCCTCCATCCCCTTGTTTACAGCTTCCTGCGTAGCTTTCTGCCCTTCCTCCTGAGACGCTTTACTCAGTGTACTATCTCTAGTCGGAAGGTTGGTCTGGTCTACCTGTGTAGCACTCTGCATCAACTGACCTGCATCTGGTGTTGCGACGTTGTTAGTAAGTGGCTGACCAGTGAACGGGTTTGTCATAGGGTAATCACCAACAGTAGGGAACAGTCCTGGAGCAGGGTCTCCAATAGTCGGTGTAGATAACGTACTCTGGTTTGGATTCGGGTAAAACTTATTTGGATTATAACCCTCATATGGGTTTTGATTGTATTCCTTCAGTGTATGCTGCTGTGCATACCCCATGTTAGCGTGCTCACCGAATCTATCTTTCCAAGAGTTCGAGTTAGTCATAATGTCCGCAAGTCTATCGTTGTCAACGTTCGTAATACCATAGTCGGCAAGCAGTCCCATAACGTGTGGGTCAGCTTTCAGTTTATCAACATCGTATGTACCATCGTCGTTACGGTACTGTCCAACACCATTGATAATGTCGTTTGCCTGTTTAAGTCCGGCAGTAACATTGGTATCGTAGCGAATCTTAGCATCGTCACGGTTATGTCGTCCTTGTGCGAACAACCCAATCAATCCACTCTTTCCGTCACCGCCATTGGCTGCATTAAGAGCGTTAGCAACCTGCGTGAGGAAGCCATCTCCACTACCAGAGAGTAATCCACCAAGTCCACCCAGCGGCCCGTGAGATACTTCCCAGTTGTGAGTAACAGGAGCAACAATCATTTATATATCACCTCTCTTAGAATAACCCAGTCTTAGACCGAGTGTTTGTGTTAGTCGCAATATACGATGCGTTATTGTATACGTTACCAACGGAGTTAAGCGTATTATTGCCAGAAGTATTTACGCCACTAGCAAGAGCAAGCCATTGTGCAGGTAAGTACATACTATTCGCCTGAGTAGAGGAGTTAAGATTATACTTATCGTTAGCGTTCTGAACCTGCGAATTGATGAGGTTAAGGTTCTGACCAAGCGTGTTGTTGGTAAGGTTAGCAGCTTGATTAAGATTATTCGCGTAATCCTGTGCCATTTGATTAGACAGGTTCTTCTGAATCTGATTGGTAGCACTATTTAGTGCAGAAGAGTTGATTACGCCACGACTAGCAAGGTCATTAAGTCCTGCACCCATGCTGGTCTTGTACATGTTATTGTACACCGTCTGCATGTTCTGCAAATACTGCTGCGGTAATTGACCATTACTAATCTGGTCTAACTGGCTGGTGTATCTATTCAGTCCCTGAATCTGGCTACTAGCATTGTTCAGAGTGTTTGCCATGTCGTTATGTGCTTGATTCCAGTTTGGCTGATACACATTATCAATCGAACTATTAGACTTATTGATAAGTTTATCGACAGCTGGTTGAATACTTTGCATATACCTAGTCTGGGCTGCAATAAGATTCTTTTCTTCCTGCGACAGTTCTCTTTGTTTTACTTCCTGAGAGGAAGAAGATCTAGAGTGTCCACCACCCATTAGTTCACGTCCTTTCTGATAATAGCGTATTCATCTTGCATAGAAATAAACTTACTATGCGTTAATCGTGTATACGCTTTGTAGTTCCTATTCGTAAATGTATAGCATGTTTTGATATTTAGGATACGACAGATAGTACAAACATATTCCCAAATCGCTTGCCACTTACAATTAGATGGCCCAATCTGCAAATACTTGTCGTAAATATTAAACAGGAAGAAACTACCGTCATCCCAAAACTTAACGTACTTAAACTTCTTGCATTCTTCGCTTAACGTTTCTCCAGTCTTTTCTTCATACCGTTTAATTTTAGCCGCCAGTTTCTTCGTATCAAATTTAACGGGAGTCAACTGCGTCAGCGAGAGCAGTCCACTGTCCTGTAGTTCCATTGTTTCTAGCCCCACTTCCATCTGTACTTGTAATCACGGTTGCTGATAAGTGTTCGATATTGATACGATTAGTCGTTGACAAAGAATACTGTAACGTTTCGGCACGAATCTGTGTACGAACATGTTTCACCGCTGTGTTCGCATCAAGTGTAGCGAACGTGTTCCCGTTACACGCGACAGTTGTGTTACCGTCACCAAGCTCTGTACTAATCGTTACATTGTTAATGTGAGAGTTTAACAGGTCATAGTCGTGAACAACACGGGACTTGTATGTTTGCTGGATAGGAATCTCATTGAAGTCAGACACAATCGTATCACTGAGATATGCTAAGAACCCTTGGCCATCCTTAACGCCACCGACCAGTACCCCATTTTGTGTTTCCACCATGGCGTTAATGGTAACACCACCGAAATTCCATGTAGTGAATGCACCAAGGTTATAATGGAAAATGTATAAATCGCTGTAGTTGTTCTTGGCTACAACCATCTGCCGTCTATCTCGCAAGTCAGCAATCCACGGATTAGATACGCCGTCCATAATGTCTGGATTACATTTACCACCGAACTCTTCGGTACTATAGTTACCATACGTAGCACTGTTCGTCAGCTTACGTAAACCCTGAGTCGATACAAAGGCTACGTCATTCGCAAAAGGAACAATCGCATTCGCACCGACGGCATCGGAGTTAGTACCAATCAAGGAGATATACCAGTTAGGAGCTTCCCCTGATACGGTATATACGTTACCAGATGTCTTGAACACAACAATATCGGTAGACATTGGTACGATAGTTAAAAACTTACCAGCGTCATCCGCACCTACGTTACTGATATACTTCGCAGAGGATTCATCATCTGGGTCATCGTAGTCAATACCAATAGCCTTTTCACTCAGTGCATCGCCGACAGCAGAATAATAGATGGTGTCATCACCACTAGCTGCACATACCAATCTACCAGACTTATAGTACAGTACATCCACGTTCGGACTATCATTCAGTACACCGCCAGCTACGCTAGAACCATCTAACGTTACCAAGCGATTACGCTGCGATACCAACCACGGCGGCGGCTGAGCCAAGTACGCCTGTAGTTTACGACCGCTGGCAATAAACACGTTACCACCAAAGTTCAAGCACTTAGGCTTGTCGATATTACCAGATGTTTGTCCGATGGTGGAGATTACGCCAGCGCCATTCAGTACCTTAATAGTCTTCTTCTGTCCTGCTACACCTACAAAGAAGTAGGTAAGACGAGTTGAAGAATCATACCAGATATGAGTTACTGGTTGTGACTCGGTATCGATAGGACTATCAATGGCTGGTCTTGTACAAAACTTACCAGAGTAATAATTAAACTGGAAATTGGTGGCATTAACGCATTCGTTCTCGGCAATCTTATCTGGTTCTTGGGATATATTGACGCCACCACTGTTATCGCTAAACTCCAGTACCTGTTTAGCTTCGTGTTTCCTTACCTGATATGCCATATATCACCTACACTAATTTATAAAACAAGCCGATGAAATCTTTGTTACCAGTAATGCTGACATCGTGGTATCCAACATTGATAGCTGGTTTCACGCCATCGTTCAAGTAAACGGCGCCAACACTAACGGCTACTGTTCTCGGCTTCAACCTTTTCAATTCTTTCTTCGATTCGGTCAAGGATTTCTGAAGTTGATTGTTCGATTCTTCTGCTTTCGTCAACGCTACTCTCGATTCGTCCAGTTGTTTCTTTAGCGTTGTCAACTCCTGCTTCTGCTTTTCCAATGTTGCCAGCTGTTTCTTGTTGTTGCTCCTCAGCTGCGTTAAGTCTTGTTTGAAGTCTGTCCAATCTTTCTGACTGATAGTTATATCCGCAGCTGAAACCACCGATGAAACAGACAAGAGCAAACACGAAGATAACAATAGTACGTTTAATTTCATTAGTCATACCATTCCTCTACGTCATAATAATCATTGCCAATTTTATAAGAATCCGAATACTGCCACATCTTAGCTGGACGTTCTGGGTGTTCATCGTTCCAGTAGTTAGTGTTACTATAGTTAGCTACCCAAAGCTGTACATAATCTGGCAGTGCACCAACGTCAATGTCGTCAGTCAATCCATAATATCCAGAGTACACACCAACTGGAACATCATGGGTATATTCTGTGATTACATTCAGAAAAGCCATAACAATCTCTGCTCTCTCGAAAGGAGTTCCATCTGGCATGTTGGACTCTTCCATGTCGAACCAAATGCCAAGAGACAGGTCAGCTCCCTCGTACTCGTCTAGCTTATCAACGAGAGCCATAGCTTCCTGCTCTGCACGGAGTTTGTTCCGTGCATGAGTGAAACAGTATACACCTACTGGTACACCTTGGTCGAGTGCATTGTTCATGTGTCTATCGAAGTCCTCGTCAATCTCAGTGCCCTCACTAATCTTGACAACTACCCCTTTGATTGGGTCTGGAGCTTCCTCGAGGTTTGGATTCTCCCTCCACCCATTCACGTCGATTACTTTCATTTTTACCCTCCAAAAAATCTGGTATTTTATTACCATCGTTATCTGTTTTAATTTTCAGGAACATCAGTAGTGCAGCCATAGCAGCAGGTGAACACATGAGTGTACCCAGTGCAATTAAATCTGACAACACTACCTTCCCCAACACAAACCACATCCACAGCCAAGCCACGTTATATACCACAAAGAGATATACATAAGCCCACAGAATTACATTCACCCACCGATAGTTCTTTGGTGTTTTGCCGATATCAATGGTTCGTTTGATTGTTCGTCTTAATGTACTCAGAATGTTCATTGTCGTCCCTCTAGCCTGTGAACTTCTGCCTCAAGAGCATCAAGGCGGGTCTTGTTAATAGAGTGTGCCTCTTCCAGTCTAGCAATGCGCTTATCCAAACCACGTCTATCTACAGCACTGCGTTCAAGCTCCTTGCGAAGTTCCTCCAGCAAGTTGTTATTCTGTGCGATAGCCGTCTTCAATGGGCTAAGTACAACGAAATTAAATGCTCCACTGACGAACGTGGCAATAGAGAGCACAGCTAAAATATCGTCCCAAATAAGCATAATCCTCCTTACGTTCCTTCTGTCTTCGACATGTATAGACCGTCGGCAGTAGAACGAGTAATATACCCAGAATCGTTAGTTAATTGAGATACTTTTGTTGGTACAGTAGGCGTAGCTGGAATGTCCGTTTTCTTTGCGTACCCTACGTCGTTTGTAAACGCAGACAGTTTGGTAGGTACTTTCGGGATGTCAGATTTCTGAGCGTACGTTGTGAGCATTCCGTTCAGTGCGTCAATTGTCACGTACTGTGCCTCTGACGCTGGTGCCGTCTCGTAATTGATAATCGCAGAGACATACCTAGAATCACCGATAGTTACTGGATATACATTCATAATTCTATATCCAGAACCAACTAGCGTAGCAATTCTATCGTTAATTGCCTGAGTCATCGTATCTGTTTTCTGCGCTGTTACACAATCTACCTTATACATGTTACCTCCTTTGTGTATTGTTCCACTGATTGATATATTGATTTTCTTGCGCCTCGTGCAAAGCCCTAGCATATTCGTCCGCAGAGTATGGGTCTTTGAACTTACCAAGGAATTGCCCTGTCTTTTCGTATTGCTTTACAATATCTGGTGCCCAGTAAAGTGTCCTACCATCCTGGGTTACAGACGGCAATAGATACTCGTACCCATCGGGCATACCAAACGAGGCAGACCGCACTGTGGCAAAGCCTCCAGTGGGAGTGGGGACAACAGGTCGGTTATCCAAATCTATGTTCCCTTGCTCCACCATACCCGGCCATTCTCCAGGAACTACATAAGTAGCCATATTATCTCCTTTAGTGTAAATAAAAAAGGGGGCGTTGCCGCCCCCTAGGTTATGTGTTATGCCGTAGCAGTTGGAGTTGCATACGGATTAGCTACCGTATACGCTGGCTGAGGGAATGGTCTCAGCTGATTAACAATCATGGCAGTCTGTGCACACTGCCCGACGTTAAACTGAGCGGCCTGTAACTCTCTATCTTTTTCTGCCAGCTTATCACGAAGTTCCTGCATTGTGTTAGCAGTAATCAGAGCACGTGTCTTCTCCGCCTCTTCGTGAATAGCATTAGTAATCTTGCATGTATTCTGATAGTTCTCTGCCTTTACCGAATCGATATTACGGTTGGTTTCGCAGCAACACTGCTGCTGTGCGAATCTATTTTCTGCGAGCTGGCTGCCAAGGTCGTAGTTACCCTGCATGATAGTCTTTTCCAGTCCAGCACGAGTGCTCAAAATAGAGTTATTAAGAGCAAACGTAGAATCGGAAAGTCCATAAGTGACGCCACGAATCTGCCCCATTTCGTCCTGATGATTAAAACCTGCCTGCATCTCTGCCTGAGTAAGACCGCTGCCACGGTTCCCCCAACCGAAGCCACCGCCACCCATAAGAGCAAAGATAGCAATCATCCACATAAACCACATACCACCGCCATTACAGCCAAAACCGTCTCCATACCCGCCATTGACAGGCATTACAGGAGTAATCCCAGTACCTTCCATAAGCATACCTCCTCAAGATAAATAAAGGTTGGAATTATATATAAACCCTAGCTAGAGGTTTAAGCCATACTGCGATAAAAACTGATTAAGTTGTTCCTTACTCATCCCAGCACTGTTACCTAGGTTCTGTGCAATGTTAGCAAGTTCTTGAGGAGACTTGCCTTGGCACATGTCGAATACTCGTTTGGCGATGGGGTCAGACTGCACTCGGTTCATGAACTGGTTGTACATCACCTGCTGGGGATTCATTGGCTGCTGTTGATACATTTACATCCGCTCCTTTCATCTGAGCAACAATACTTTCAAGGTTCGCAATCCGTTCCTCGATTGTTTTATTGTTAGATGGAGTTTCCTGCAGAACGTATTTGCGAATCACAGCCTTGCCATTCATATCAATAAACTTAGTGCAAATAGCACTATTATCATTCAGCACAAAATATGATACGCGTCCGTCCAGTGGAACACGACAAGCAGAAACCGCGTCTATATTCGGGACGCGTTGAATGACCTCATAACCATAATTTGCGTTTGGATAGACATAACTATCAAAGTACATATTACCACTCCTTTCTTATACCCTCTCTATTGATATAAGAATTAGATGGTGGCTACGTACTGTTTGAACAGTTTACCTTCCGTCATGTCGGGGTCATCCCAATAGAGGGCTTTAGCTACTGCAATATACTTTTCGGGGTCTTTGCCTAAGACGTTAGAGAGGTCGCTATACAACATGTTAATCGCATAATACAAATCCGCAGGGTGTTCGATGTTACGTTTCTTCGCTTCCTCCTCTACTTCTGCAAACGTCCAGTGCGGGCCAGTAGTACCGTCAACGTTCTCCATATGAGCTACCGCCTTGATGGCAATGTCGTTATCGAAGTACGGGCCGCAGTCCAGCTCATGCAGTTTAAGCAGTAGATGTTTTGCCTTCGGGTCTGCGGTTTCCAAAGTAAGACTATCCAAATATTCACAGATAGCATTATGCAATTCGCGAGTCTTCGTACCATCCAAGGCATCTGAAGACATATCAAGATATTCCCTAGCAGTAAGCATATTAGTCCCCCTTATATATTAAGAAACTTTCACACTATTTGTTGTTAATAATCGGTGTACGTTGGTGTCATTTTATTTATTTCTGGCGACCAATACAGTTCAAAACCACGCAGGTCTTGTGTATCTCTTATGTCGTCAGCTGGAGTGCGCTGAAACCATGTGGCTAATTTAGTGTTATCTATTGACCCTAGATATAGGCCGTCATTCTCTGTGTTGCCAGGGTCGCCATTCGGCCATACTACAAAAGTATAACATTGTAACTCATACGTTTTACTAGGGGTTACTCCAACATATGTATATGGACTGTTCGATTTATCATCGTATTCAAGATCACTCCAGTATACCTTAATAACTTTAACCCCAGGAGGCACAGTGAACTTATCGCCGTTGCCAACTGAAATATCCCCAGTCGGTACATTAACTGTTGCTTGTTTCCATGCGGCATAAGTCGTACCGTTCTTCTTTACCCTCAAGTGAGTTGCATTAGCGTCTGTAGTACTTCCTAGCTTTACATACCCTTTTGCTCCGTCAACTTCAAGAGCGAGGTAAGGACTGCCGCCTACTTCTTTGGCTGTTGTATAAATATTACAGGTCTCTTCCGTTCCGCCTGTTTTGAGAATGTGAAGTTTTTTTGTAAGTGTCCCCATCGTGTCCTCCTA
>ERZ1034730.22-NODE-22-length-76175-cov-10.909669_pt1 | contig 76175 bp, 66 predicted proteins | sample MGYA00520650_ERZ1034730 | MGnify/ENA primary metagenome ERZ1034730 (study PRJEB33766, sample SAMN09781702) | gut metagenome | biome: gut microbiome | host: Homo sapiens | place: Madagascar | study: EMG produced TPA metagenomics assembly of the PRJNA485056 data set... | reverse complement strand
ATTAAGAAACACGTTACAGCAGTATCCCAGGGAGAGCGGAAGAAATCAGCAAATAAATCAAGATCTAAAAAACATGTGAAAATGACAACTCTCTCATCCAGAATCATCGGTGACAAAGATTTTATGAGTAAAGTAAAAGAATCCAGTGATATCTTATTAAATGATATTAATAGAGCTACAAAAAAGATTGCACCATATATCAGGGGGATCGTTAAAGATTCAGACAAAGAGGTAAGCTTGTATGTCGAAAGACTTTGTGGTGATATTCCAGCAGATTACAATGCACACCGGGATATCTTTGATTCATTTGTTGGTCTCGTCAAGATGATGATTCTGGATGATATGGAGCGGTCAGAATCTCTTTCACCAGTTTCAGAAAATTCAACACCTTGCTCTAATGAAGAAGTCATACCTGATGAGGGTGCTCCTGTAAATGATTCACAAGGCGGTGACATAGCCAAATTTTATGAACATGCACCACGCGAATTAGATGGATTAGTTAGTGTATGCTATACATCAAAAGATAAACTCTCAGATTTATTGGTATCATGGGGTTACGGAATGTTCAATGATAACTTCGAAAGAATGTACAGTGATATTATTGATAAATACACCTGTTATGGGGATGGTAATTGCGTTAAATTCAACAGAAAATGGTTTGATCTCAATGCAGGGGATTGGAGTGAATATCTTAAGATCTATGGTGATAGAATGCTACCAGACATTATTAATGGTCTTGCAGATTATAATTTTGGGTTTAAAACCAAAATTACAAAGGGTTTAATACACATATTCCTTAGGGATGAAATTACTGATGGATCATATGTACTGGCATTAAACAGTTTATCAGACCACTCATTTGGTTCTTGTGCATTAGGATTTCATGTGACATATTTACGAATGATTTTAAAATTAGTCGTAAACTGGATCTTTTGGCACCCAGAACATATGGTGTTTTTCGTTGCGCATCAACATGGAATCAAACAACTGATTTTTGATGGTGAAGTAATAAAATGTTTAGAGGATATGACAAATCTCAGCAATTTTTGGGGCATTGCAATTGTTACAGCTACACAGGTAAATGATGTTCCATCAGTCTTAACACCATACTATCGACATATGAAGTGCTCGGAAAGATTAATTAATAACGTGGAATTTGTATCTATGATGGATGAGCATGAGAGAATCCTTATATATTATAAGGGCTATTTTAAAGATAAGATAGCAAGTGCAATTTCTAAATCATCTCCTCTGGCTTCAGGAATCAATGCTGATACAATGAAAGTAGTCACAACTGCATTAAATGTTACAGAAGCAAATATCCAGGCATTACTTTTAAGATACGCAGGTACTATCACCAAATTTATCACTGGAAATGCATATGAATCAACACGTTGGGCATCAGTAATCAATGATTTCATTGTTGGTAATATCGACGTGTGTGAGTTTACAAGTAATTTCGGTGATGTATATGATGGCTGTAAGCATAGAGACCTGTGTCTTAAAGTAAATGATATCATGGCTGCAATCTATTTATGGTTTGATACGGAATTTTATGGTACTACAAGAGTTGCAAGGTATCTTGAAAACGCCTGCGAGAAAGAAATCAGTAAAAACTGATATTTGTAACATCAGCGATTAAATTTATATATTATCTACCTGGTCAAAAGGAAATAAATAAATTTCATATGACCAGGTAGTTTATATTTTTTATGAAAGGTGGTTATTAAAAATGAGAGATGTGAAAGAAATACTGATGTTGGATAAACTTAGAGATCCATCAATAATTTCCAAAGGACGTTGTAATTTCGATATGGAAATAACTGGAAGGCATGGAGGGTGTCTTGATATGACATTACCTGAAGTACTAGATAAGATTTTATCTCTTAAGAAGTTCGTCAACGTCAATTCACAAGGTGCATCGTGTATTCAGGTTGAGCACAGTTCATCATTCTGGGAAGTATATCTGATGTTTTATAAATCAGCAATATTAGGATATGCTATTCATGGTATTGGCTGTAGTTGCAAGGTGGTCGATCAATTCATCAGTGGTAAGTATACTATTTCTCAATTCATAGATACTATGGGTAAAACTGCTAAGATAGCAAATCCAGGAACTTCATTACCTATTACTCATGCTGTTGCTGGATGTGTGTTAAGTATTATTATTTATATCACAAACAATGCACAAAGTGTACAGAGTATGATATACGAATACTATAAGACAGATAAGGAAACTAAGAATGTTGATGAACCATCTGAATTACAAACCATTCCTAAGTCAGAGTCTAGTGCTGAAACTGTTGCAGATGATATGCTTTTTGGTGATAAACGACTACCTGATATACTTGCAGTTGACGATGTGATAAATGGTGAGTATATGCGTGCTGCGAAAGATCTCTATACCAATACAGATCCAGACATGGGGAGATTCTGGGAAACATATCTTGATATGTTCGCTAATGTCATTTGTGAGGATATTATCAATCGAAGAAACATCACGGACGTTATCATGATTGCTGAACTCAAACGTTTCATATCAGGTGAGACTACAGTTCATTCTTTAGAAGATGTAATCACAAAGAGACTTAGTAGAAAAGATCCTAAGCACCAACTCCTTGTATTCAAGGACTATATCAAATCCTATATTTTAACAAATATGGATAAGATTGCACTGGTGCAAACCGCACATATGGAAAGTAAGTCTGTCAATACACCTGGTAGATTATCTTTGTACGATTTAGTTATTTTCCGGCTCACGAAAGCAGATGTTGGAAATAGTGGGTGTGTAGATGGTCCAAATCTTTATACTGAAAAGAAGATTATCCTTCAGAACTGGGAGAAGATATTAAATACATTCTTCAATTGGCATAAACAGAACCGTGCTCACAGTGTATTTGCATCGTTTGTTGGAAAAGATGGATTACAACCGATCGTCTTTGATGGTGCAACACTTAACTACGACGATTTCTGCAATGTATCTCTGTTCATGCAGGAATTTGAGGAGTTTTATGATCATGTTGTCATATTCGTGTATAATTACATGCATGATCAAATTGATGATTAAAGCTAATCATTCACCCAGTCATGAGAAAAACTAATTCTTGATGATTGGGTGATTTTATTTTAAGAAAGAGAGGAAAGAAAAATGGAAAACACAGAAATTATTATGGATAAACTGAAACCAGTTTATGATGCAGTGCTGAATGATCTTTCGAAACAGGGTTCTATACGGGATCTTTGCTATATGAGTTTGCCTTTATCGGATTTATTAATGTATTTCATAGATATCAACAATATCATTCCGTCAGATACAGTAAAATATCTTCCAGAAAACAGGGCTGAATTCTGGCAGGTATATCTTGCTTTATACAGTTCATCACTGGTATCATATGTTACTGCCAAGATGAATGACGAAAATAAAATGTTTAGAAAACCGATTGCGGATACAATTTCCGGGAATTCTACGCTGGTTGAATTGATTGATGGAATATATACAATATTCCCAACATCAGAAAAAACGGTGATTGCTTATAAAGTAACGAAATGTATTGAAAACACCATTCGTTATATTGTGAGCAATGTAATCACTGTAAATTCTGTAGTTATTGGTTATCAGTTAGCATATAAAGGCATTACCCAGAAGATGGGTTTAGACGCTCTATCTCAGGTTGCAGTAGACAATGTAGATGATATCTTTGAAATCGCAAAAGATCCATTATACCAGAAGGTAGACTGTTATGATTTGAGTAGTGGGCGTACTTATCACACAGCAGCATATAATCAGGCACTTCAAAATGGGGCGGTAATACCGAAGGGCATTGCATATACAACACCGGATGGGAGTAAAAGAATCGTAACTAAATTCGTAACGCAAGTGTAATAAGTTAGATGAGAGGTGATTAATATGACAATAGAGGAGTGGGTTGAATCAAGGCATCCTTATGATCGTTTTCTCCAGGATAACCTTGAGGAAATCATAAAGAAAGCAATAAGCATGCTTGATCGGAAGCCTTTACGTGATCCGGAATTAAATACATGTGTACGGAATGCTCTTTGTGGGAAGATTGATTATATAGTCATTCATAAAGGGAATCCAATACCGCCAATGATGTATGTAGATAACTTGATCTGTAAGGCTGAGCATCGATTAATCAATGAAAAATATGGAAAACATGCAACAAAAATGATGCAGTATTTCATGAAGAAATTATCGAAAGGAGTAAAAGGTAGTATGATTGATATTAAAGCAGATGAGGAGAAATTCAATTACAGAAATCGAGCAAAAGAAGTTACCGTAGAACTTCTGAATCGGTTTGATGGTCCAGATGATGCAAATGAAAATGCAGAGGAGATTGCAAAGTTTCTTTCATACATTGTACATGAGCTGAGCACATACAACGTGAATGTTCCAGTGGTTATCAGATATCAGAAATCTACCGCATTATATAACAAGGAACGTGATGAAGTTATTTTCCAGAAATCTTCTAGGGATGGTTCGGTACAGAAGACTCGTGAGGTACCAATACGTAAAAAACATCTGTTCACAAAGAAGTGGTAATATGAGAAGGAAACCGATGAATGTGCCGGTTTCCTTTTTTATCATTCTATTCACTTTGCTATAATAAAGGAGGATATTATAAGATGAATAGAAGAATTATAAAGAAATTGGACAAACGATATGGTTGTAAGACGTATTTAAATTTCCGGCGTCATAGAATCATCAAGGTTGTCGAGAAATATATCACTGATGATACTAGCCTTATCTTAATAACTGACAATAAGCGCATGAATTTAAAACATCCACAACAGATTCGGTTGCTTAATAATGTAAGACCGATTGCAATAGATAGTGGATATACTGATAAACTTATAAATATCCAGTTTACCGCAAATACAATAGTAAATGGAGCATATGCTAAATTACTGAAAGGAGTGCAGACAAATGACACCATATAACGTAATGACAAACTTAGAGACATCTGATACAGGGGTGACTGTAGTTAATGATTACTCATATTATCAGGTGTTATATCAGTATATAGACACATTAACAATAGTTAAAAATGGTAAGGCATTACACAAAGTTATGTTAAAATATAACGTGTATGACCGATATACAGCCGTTGACACTATAACAGCAGCTGTAACTTTATTTAACTTTATTGGATATGCAATCACACATCCAGTTGATGCATTGATCGCATTTTCAGCAACACCAGTGCTTATAAATGAATTGAACGTGGATGATCCTATTTATATCAATAGCATTATCCTATTTGAGTTATTTAATGTCATGATTGGACATCACAAATTTCTTAATGCACACAACCTTGAGATTGCTGAAAAGGCATTGGTTATTTATAAGGGATGGGTATATAATTCGATCCCTAAAAAATATCTGAATGTTCAAATGTATATGGGTATACTCCTGAAGAAATCAATGATAAATAAATCTATTGATTTATCTGATGGGTATAGTTTACAACAATTCACAAAGCAGGCAGGCTAATGAAAGGGGTGTGGTTAAATGGGACCATATAACGTAATGACAAATTTAGAGGTGTCTGAAAATGGGAGATATCTCTATTCAACTAAAGATAAGCGTATTTATTACAACACATTAACTTTTAATAAAAAAGTGCTTATATTTAACAAAGGGGTTTTGTGTGGTAAAGTAATATATAAATATTATCCATCTATATTTTTTCCTAATGCAAATGCATTAAGATATGCGCAGGCAATAGAATTTATGGTTAATATGATCAACTTTGCGATAACACATCCAGTTGATGCAGTGGTGGCACTTTCAGCAACACCAGTAATTGGTCATCGGACAGATACATTGTATCGGGTACTTTGTATATATGAAACTGCAGGTATCCGAGTGATGCCTCATAAATATCTTAATATCCATAATATTCGTTATGGAATCAGCGCATACCTGGTTAATGCTGCTTACGATGCAAGTCAAGTAACTCATAAGTATGGAATAAATTTTTTAGATGCTATGTCTGGTATAGAAGTAGAGGTTGACGATGATGGATCAATTCATGAATTGAGTCGTTGGACTCAACCAACTGATATTGTTTTTGACTCTATTCCAGCACTGAGCTCAAGAGATGTGAATAAGAGGACTCTTACGAAAGAAGAATATGTACATGAGTCACTCATCCAAGAGTTTTCTGGTTATGGTAAAACCGCTTATGCTATGTTTATTGATGAGAGTGTAGATTTAATAATGAAAAATAAGAGAGGAAAATTATATGATAGAGACAAGTGTTTTAAGTGATGGTTTGTACGAAGGAGTGAATGGATTAACATTGATCATCCATTCAGATTCAAAATCCAAATTTGCTATTGCAGATGCAAAGAAGCAAACGTTAACTGGAGAAATGAATGTTACAGAATATACAAACTTAATGTTGAGGTACATCGTTAGTGATCCATATACGGATATTGATGTTACGAGGGCATCTCTGTATAAAGGACGTGGGGAAATTGCAAGAATTGACTACGAAGACCATATGTTCAGTAATTATTACGAAAGAAAGGTTTGGTTAAGATTTATTATTGGAATATTCACAAACCCAGTAGAATCTATTTCCCGGTATACAACAAATCATGGAATCGGGATTTCGGATGATTGCTTTTCAGAAAGGATGTTGATCCAGGGTGCTGAACATGATGCCGAATACAAATATGATGATATCTACAGAATCTCAGAAGTTATTGCAAACTCATTGATTGCTGCCTATCATCGTAATACTCATTCAACAAGACTGTACTACATGAAAACCAAAAACATTCACAGAGTCTATGTTGATCAGCTGGTAAGTGATGAGGATCTTAAACTCATCAATCGTTGTATGTCGATTCCTGGGCATACATTTCCACAGCAGATTGATTGCATCACGAAGTCTCTTACCGATGATTTTTCTGGGGATATTATGTGTAGTATTCCTGTGTAATCGTTGAGGATAAGGGTGGTAGTAAAAGGGTACCGAGAAACAAATCTCGGTACCCTTTCTTTTTTTAGTTATATTTCTGAATGCACATCGCAATATAAGTAAAGATTGCTCTTTTATAGTTTATCTTACTTCCTTCTGATTTAAATGCTTTGTAAATTCCCGTTTCTTCTCCCCATCGATTCAAAATCGTATTGATTCTTACAATATTTCCATCTTTTGAATTTGTCTTCTTAAATAAGGCATATGTCCAATATAAGAAATGTGCACTCCGAATATCTCTGGAGCTTTTGTGTTCTCCATTGATATATAAGAAGAGAATAGATTCTACAATCTGAGTAATCTCATCCAGTCTTTCATTTACAAAGATCTTCATCAGATATATTCTGAGGTTTGTTACAGATACATTTCCAATCGCAGACGCTGCTTCTGCAAGAGAGATATCTACTCCATTTGCAATCATTGGCATACAAACCCGATTGACGGTAGCCTGGACCTCCGTTGATGCAGATGTTATGTCATCAAGAATTGGATTCTCTGGATCATAATCATCGTTTCTTGTTGTAATAGCATTTCCTTTTTTATGGTTATCATAATAAATTCCTGATATTGTCCGGAACATAGAATTCTGGTCATTACGAATTCTTTGCAAGAAGGCAATACAATCTGGATCGTTTCCAGTACGAATCTTTGATTTATGAAATTCATACGAATGTTTTGCAGATTCTGTCAAAGCTCCAAAAATCGTTCCTGCTTTCTTAATGATAAACTTATCCGTTAAATTATCAATCGTGTAATTCATCACCGGTTCAATCACACCATTCGGGAAATACTTCGTAAAGATGGACCAGTATACATCAATTGAGAAAAGACCAAGTGTTGCATTAAGTGCTTTATCGTCATGATGTAATGTGAAGTATCGGATAATGTAATAAAGAAATGACAAGAATGGGTTATTCGTCAGATATTTGAATTCTGCAGAAGATCCTGCCGATTTAATGACATTCTTCATTGCAAATACAATCTCTTCTTTTGTAATTCCAAATAACTTATAAAATTCATCCTTATCAGCATCTCCAAATACAATCAAATACTGTGGACCTGGAGTGGTCAACTTAGGTGTATTTTTCTCAAAGAATTGAGAAATCAACATCTTATATTTCCGTACATTTGCCTGGGTTGCGAATGTTTTTTCTACTATCGGATAGATTAAATCCTTTAAGATGGTAGTATTCTTAACTGCAGCTTCCATGAAAGCAACAAGGCATTCACATTCAGGATCTACGGATTCCATAACTGCTTTTTTCTTTTTTGATGGGAACTTTACAGTTCCAAAGTATTTCTTGCAATTCTTACAAAGGTAAACAGGTTCTCCCTGAATAAATACACCAATATCTCCACCACACTTCGGACATTTTTCTGGGACGATTTCACCTTCATCATTTCGAACCACTTTCTTTTTTCTCTTATGAGAGCTTTGTAAATATTCGCTCATAAAAGATTCTTCCTGGTAAAGTTTCGTGTCCTTGGAATATAAGGTAACATAATACCCGTATTTTGTAAGATGATCTGTATCAACAGTTCCAATTTTCTTATAAAAGCTAATTGCAGCTGTATTCTTTTTATCTACATAACAATAGATTTCATCACAATCATTCTTAGCAATGATATCTTTGATAACAGATCTTCCATATCCTTTTCCCTGGTATTCCGGTTTAATCATGAAATTACCAAGTCCAATGTATTTCTTTCCATCCTGTTTATAGTGAGAGAATCCAACATATCCGATGATCATATCACCACGTTTAATCGCTTTCATGTCTTTTCGCACATGTTCTGCTTCTTTACGATCATATTTCATATGGAATGCTTTATTCATATCTTTGATAAACTCATCTATATCAGATTCCTTTACTGGAGTATACTGATATTCAGGGTCTGCATTTTCTGTTATCACTTTATCTTTTTTTCTTGTAGTCATAAGATACTGATTTCCATTGAATTCTTTTTCGATTACAAATCCGCATTTCTTATACAACCGAATTGCAGCTTCATTTGTTTTTCTTACAGTAAGTTTTGTTGCGTGGTGACTCTTTGCAATATCTACTAAGATTTTTCCATACCCATGTTTCTGATAGTTCTTGGAAATCTCTAATGCTTGAATCCAGATACCATCGGTTTTCTTTTCAATGTTGATTGCTCCGATGAGTTTTCTATTATCAGTTTCATCTACAAGGAAAGTACAATTCGTATCTGGTGGTGAAATTCGAAAATGAGAAAGATACTTATTCGTAACAGAATACTCATTGATCTTATCTTTGCCAACATTCAGCATTATAGTATATTTCACTTTACTATTTGCGGATTCTGTAAATGGTCTATCAGAATACTTATTCAGGAAATTCATTGCATATATCATGGCATCTACTTTGTCATGATGATCACTGGCTTCTTCAGTCACTTCTTCATTTTCATATGCTTCTTTCATTGCTTTGTATAAAGCATCTACCTGTTTATTGGATTTTGCAAGCCACTTTAAATAGAATGGAACATCTGTAATCTTGTCACCATTTCGTTTCATTGCTCGATACATAGATTTCAGACCAGAAGTTCCTTTTAATACTATTGGATACTCCAGGTAATTACACCTGTCATTTTCTGTCCAGCTTTCATACAGCTGGATCCCATCAACAACATATTTCTTATTCTTATTTTTTCTACACCAGTTGATGACATGTGGAATTAATTTATCCATCATTCTTGCAATTTCTGCATTTGTTGGTCGATGCAAATTCATCAGTTTCTTATTGTGAATCAACCAGTCATAAATAGGTGGCATTCCTTCTTTTAACTGGTCTTCATCGATCATACCATCAAACCACCACTCTAATGCATCTAATTCGAAATGATCATCACATTTATACTTAGATACCATTTCTCTACCAAGTGTGGATTTACCACTTCCGGAAAACCCTGTGACTAAGATCACATTACATTTTCCAGATTCAAACTTATCCATATTGATATAAAGATCGTCACGGTCAATGATCACATTTTCCGTGTAATATTCTTCATTATTCATTTTTAAAACCCCTTTCTTTTCAGGTTATTATTCTGTTTTTTGGGATGAATAAATTGCCATTTCAGGGTTAAAAAAGAAGAGATGGATTATTTCCATCTCTTCTTCTATATGAGAGAATCATCAAGATCCCTTTACACGAGAACCGATATCCGTATAGGACGGTGTCGGCTTCATCAGGCTCTCCTTATCAATTCTCTGTACCGTAGCAGAAGCATCGCTGTTGCTGATACTTGTACGATATTTTGCAGCGGTATCGCCATCTCCAACAGTGTTTCCACTGAGAGTCTCGATCTTACCAGTCTTCGGGTTGTAACCATGCTTCTCAGCAAAGCGTCCTGCAGACTCGTTTAATCCTGTGCACCACTCAATAGAGTTTGTCATAATCTGGTTTCTCTTAAGAAGTAACTTAGCCTTCTCGTTGACATCCAGACCTGTGTAAAGTACACAAGTAAACTCCAGATCCAGCTCTACCTTATCATGCTCACCAGCGTTGGAATCGTAATGAGTCAACGGAATGGTTGTAGGCATGCAGTTGCAGAGCATTGCTGCGAATTCGACTTTCATACCTGTACGGTCAGTTACTACATATATGAACTCTGCGGTATGGTTTGCTTCGTTGAACTCTAATTCACCAGAAGCAATCTGACCATTGTAATGAGAAAATCCAGAGTTTTCATCGGATACACCGTTGATCCAGGTTGCATGAATCTCGTGAACAAGTCCACCAGACATTTCCTCAACCTTTACACGGAAACGGTTTGTTCCGTTCTTAGAAACAGTTGGAATTGGGAGAGACTTTCCAGAGTAACCTCCAGTGATCTCTGTAAACTCTAATGTTGTATCTTCGATACCAGATACACCAAGGTTTCCATACTCAAGAAGATGCTGGTATGCATCAAATCTTGTCGTACCTTTACCACTGTAATACTGGGATACCGAAGCAGGTTTACGAACCATGAATAATCTCCAATAACCGGTGATCATCGGGTCCCACTGCTTGATACTATCATGTCGGGCATCTAACCCACCAAGCATCAGTGAATACTTGGTGATGTCCATATGATTAAACTGGTTTGCACCAGATCTAATTGTAACAGGCATCGTATCTCATCTCCTTTCAAATTTTATGATTCCTCATCAGATTCGTCAGCCTGGTATGCTCTTTCATTGACGTCGATTTCAATGAGAGTAACCTTGCTACGCTGTGGGAATGTTACAGCTGCATAACAGTGTGTAATGTTACGTCTCTGCTCATACTCGTTGGACTTGTACTGAATATCTAAGCTATCGAAGTAAGTTCCAACCATGTAGCTGTATTTTTCGAGTAAGTGATCACGGAACTCGGAACGTTTCTTAGGAGTAGTGATTTCGTTACGTTTATCACGGAACTCATCCTCTAAGATCTTCTTCAGTCTGAAGAGAGCAATAACGTTTGTTTCCTCGATCAGTACAGAGTCTGTATGTACATACATAGACTGTGTAGCACGATAGAAGGTGTTGTTTCCTTCATCCTCGAAGTAGTTGATACGTGCATTGTAGAGCTCCTGTTTCAGCTCTTTCTCAGCCTCAGAAATGGCTGGGTATACGCTGTTCTTAATATGACCAGTAAGAATAGCTTTTGTATTGGTACGAGACTCGGTTTCACCATATGTCTGTCTGAAGGTGGAGTCTGTAGATGCAAGGTAGTAAGTAGAAGTTAACTTAACCTTCTTACCTGTGGATGCCTCACGTCCATAATACCAATGTGTGTTAATAGATACACACCATGCTTCCTCAAAGTTGTTAAACTCCTCAATCAACTCATCAAGTGGAGAGAAGTCAGCTTCAAGAGTATTGATGTCAAGTGTACCAAGTTCATCCGTAAATCCGGTATCCAGATATACTGGTGCAGATTCTCTGTAAAGAGCCAGACGTACAAGCTGCATTTTAACATCCATGCTGTAGTTTGCATCATATAATGCAAGAGACTCAATTCGTCTTGGAGCAAGAATCTGCTTATCAAGTTTTCCTGTGAAGGCTTTGATATAACAATCATCGATTGCTTTCTGACGCTTTTTAGCATCATCTTCATCGAAAGCACCATCAGAGCCACCGGATAACTTGTTACCAGCGATGTCATCAACAGATGCAATATCTGTATTTGTATAATCATCCGCTTTGTACTCCGGATCCTCTTTGTTTACATCATCTGTAAGCTTGTATGTAAACGAGATAAACGGTTCATGTGGGGTAACACGTACCTTCTGTACCTTTACCTGCATTCCGAAGAATGGATCGAACTGATCAACATCCGGAATTGTGATAGAGGTTGACGGTTCAGCTTTCTGAATTTTCTGACAGAATTTCTTGTAAACATCATACAGATCTTCGAAGTTCTCTTCGAAACAATGAATCTTCATTGTAAGATCTGCAGTTTCTGAATCATCGATAACATCGTTGATGAGAACTGCACTGGATGTCTTCCCAGAACTTACCAGAGAACCAATGTGAACATTGGCAACGGTTGCACCGTCGGTTACATCGATAACTTCAAAACGGTATACTTTGACACCGTATTCTTTCTCGTAATCCTCGTCAAGAGAGATTCTCCAACGAAGGTTCTGACCATAAGCACCACGTCCAAGAGAGGTGAATACTAACAGTGGAACCTGGGTATAACCCTCGTCATCCTGATATACACCTTCTACGGCAGTGCCGTCGGTCTTTGCCGCATATTCAATGATAGAACTGCGATCTGCAAGAATTTTCTTCATTGCAGCTTCACCAGTTGTCTTGTCAGAATCAACTGTGATCTGTTTAGTTGTGAATTTGATTCGGAATTTTTTATTTGTCTCGTCTTCTTTATACCATAAAGACAATACGCTATTTGCATAGGTTGCATCATCAGGCATAACACGCATACACCATGCCACTGTGTTATCCTGTGATAAGAATGCACGAGGCATCATCTGTGCCTGACCATATTTACGGTAATCAGTTTTACCATACATTGTGTCATACTGCGGTAATGAATCCATCCGTACAAGGGTATTATCAATACCACGGCTGGATGCAAATACGGATAAATAAGGATAGACCACGGTGTTATTTACCGGATCTGTCAAGTATTTGCTTGTATTGTCATTAATGTAAGTCTCCTCGTGAGGAAACGTATATTTCGGGACAATCTGCTGTGCTGAGCTCATTCCTCATACCTCCTTCTTTGAAAGTAATTTTCTTATAATATTTGTTTTAAGCTCACAAGAGTCATGAAGGTTCTTGTCTCATATAATTGTCCTGGTATTTTAAATGAATTTTGATTTGGATGTGGACAAATTATAATTATATATTATTTTTGTGAACCAATGAAGAAGACAATCAGTAGGTTCAAAAATATTACAAAGGTTCCTGGGAAATATATTACCTTAGAAAAAAGAAGACCAGGGAGAAAGGAAACATATGAAGAAAATTTATTATGTGGAGAAGCACAAGGCAATTCGGAAATATAAAAATCTTGGAATTGCTAGTATATTAGCAGTGGCGCATGTGGTCATGCACAATAACGTGGAGTATCTTGATTCAGAAGATGAGAGGTACTATAAGTTGGCAGTATATTGTGATTCTTTAGATGATATGCGTGGATACCAAGCATCATTAGAAATGATGGACTGGGCACTTGAAGATATTACAGTAGAAACGCACGAGATCAGTTACTTCGGTAAGATTACATCCGAAGATATTGCAAAACACGGTCACACAGATGAGTTTACCAAATTGGTTTCATTATCAGCATTCACGATATTAGATCTGTATGCAACGACGAGAATTAAATCTACATCGTTTAACCAGATTTTACAGGTAATGACAGATTCACTTAACCAGTACAAAAAACGTGCATTTGAGCGTAATTCAACATCGGAATTTGTAACTGGTTATATTTGTAATCAGATTACAGATATGCTTGCAATCTATAAATTGTATGTCGAATACAAATCTGGTGATTTAAATGATCGTCTAGTATTTGAAGATAAGGTCATTGAAAAATATATTGATGACCGTAGTGGAACTGATATTTGCAAATATAATCCATATCAGTGTATATTTGATACTATTGATCGAGAGATCTGTAGAAACCCATATGCATATACATTGATATTACTTCACCGATCAAATGTTGATACTTGGAAGGAATTGGGATTCACAGAATATTGTCTTAATAATTTGATGAATCATGACAGGAAGTTTTCAAGAGAGGTATTTTCAATGATACATACATTAAGAAAGGAGTAGACATGAAGATAGCAGTATATTGTGCTTCCGTTTTTGGAGACAACGAGGAATATGTAAAAGCCGCCAGAGAACTGGGGGAGTGGATCGGTAAAAGTAAACATACACTTGTATATGGAGGTGGAGAATCCGGATTGATGGGGATTGTTGCAGAGGAAGTCTATGCAGCAGGCAACGAGGTCATTGGTGTGGTTCCTGGAAATGTGGAGTTTATTAACTCGCGTCCACAACCATATACGACCAAATTGATTACTACAATGGATATGAGTGAGCGAAAGCAAAAAATGATGGAACTGGCAGACGCGTTTATCGCCTTGCCTGGAGGTATCGGGACTCTTGATGAAATTTCAGAGGTAATAGTGCTTACGAAAATCTCCGAATTACAGAAACCATGCATTTTGTTCAATCGAAACAATTTTTATACGCCGTTACAAGAGTTGTTAAAGAAAATGGACCAGGCTGGTTTTTTATGGGGAGATCATATTGAACATGTGCTGTTTTCGGATCATCTGAATGAGATTGAAGCATTCATAGATAAATACAATTGATCATGTTAAATATGAGTATTGATATCAATAGTATACTGGTACATACATTAAGAAAGGAGGGATAATGTATGAGATTAACAATACCAAATACAGTGATATTATCCATTCATTATGGATTGTATAAATTATCCAGAAAAGAGCGGATGATATACAATAAGAAATATGTTATTTGTGATTGGCATAAACCAACACCAAATATCAAGGGTTATTTTAAAGAGCATCCAGAATGCTTCTTTGATAGTAGAGAAAATGCAACCAGTTATGCAACAAGAATCCTATTAAAAAAAGAGGGGTATGATTATATGCTAAAAAGGAGTAAATAAATGATGGAAGAAAGAATAACATGGACCAATGGAGATATTTCTATTGAATTCATAAGAAATGGTGACATTCTTCAAGCAATGACATCAATTGAATCATTGAGTCCAAGGCTATATGATAAAAAATTTGAATATACATTCAAAGATTTGTTGTTTTGGTCTGAGGATACTGGAAATAATCGGATTTATCAACCAATATCATATAAACTGAAATTCAAGTATTTTGAATCTCAGCTCATGGCTCGAGATGGTGTAATTCGTCCATTTCCAATATATCCTCCATCTTCTGAGATACCATTACCATCAGAAAATAAACCATTAGCCAATAAAACAGTGGTGTCACTTAATGGATCATGTGAAGGGGAATATGTTAAACTGACTCTTATTGATATACCAGTTGAAATCACATCAAAGACTTATTTATTAAGTCACAGACCATTATTCTTTGATCAGATGTTGACATATGTGGAGTTAAGAAAGAAGAGTAATCATCATACAAATTATACTCTGAAAGACAGTCTGAAGAACAGGCTATGAGTGATAGAATATAAAGAAGAGAATACCTTGATTTTGGTATTCTCTTCTTTTTTGTTTATAACTTAAATAATTCCTCCAATGGAGATTCTGTTTCAATTCCACCAGTTCTCGATCGATTGATTGCAGTGCTTACCATATCATCAAATGACTCAAAGGTAATTCCTGTAAAGGTAGATGTAACCTGGCAGATTCTTCGGATAGAAGCCATCTCATAATCATACAAGTTCATATCTGGATGTTTTCCGATAATCTTTGCAAATTTATAAGCTGGATTCTTCTTCCAACGATATGCAGTAGAAAGAATAACCTCTTCAATAACAGAAGGAACACCGAAGTTTACGTTGTTCATTTTTTTATTCTTTCTCCAGATATTTAACGCTTTTCCATAAGGAACCGTTCCTGGAATCTTTCCATAGGTTGCAAATCGAAGCATGAGCTGTGCATTGGATGCATCTTCCAGAAGTTCATTGATACAGAATTTCTGACCTTTGATATACTTATACACATGACATTGTGTTTTTCCAAGACCTGGAAGTTCCACATTATTGATCTCTTCGTCATAAGTAAAGTATTTATGCCAGCTAGGGATATTCATAGTATCAAAATGATCAAATTTACCATTCTTAAAGATACCAATTGGAACGATACCAAAGAGGTTAATCATTCCTCCCAAGTTCTCTGCCATGAAACTATTCTCAAAGTAACTGCTTGGAACGTAAACTTCCATGTAGGCAGTATCTACTTTGATATTTGATCCATCATCGGTGAATAATCCACTGTCATTATGATCTGGATTAAGTAAGATGGAATCTGGAGTGATCTTCTTGAATCGAAGTGTGGAGTCATGGAATTTCTTCATGTTTAAGTTCGTAAGTACAGTAGCAACCTTGTTACTATTTAACCCAACATACTTAGAGTTCTGGATACCTGCACATTTCTCACATAAGCATTCGTTATTCTTTCCAACACCAATACATCCAAATGGAGAATACAAATGAATCGTTTTTCCAACGTATTTCTTTGCATTTTCTCTCGTAAGAAGAACTTTAGATCCATTCACGTCAATGTAACGATTGTTAAAATCATTGATATCAGACTCGTCAAAGTCATATTCCAATGTAAACTTCGTTCCACAATCACTTCCTGGAGGTCCAATAACTTCAGTCTGAAGTCCAGCCATCAACTGTTTTGCAAGGTAACCAGTTGAAGCTGTTCCTACAGCTTTAGGATAGGCTCCTTGAACAACTGAGTTTGATGCTGCAGTGAAGTCTTCTTTTCGTAATCCTTCATTGAAGGATGTTTTCATGATGTCATATTTACCTGTATTCGGATTTAATACACCACCACGCATAATAAACAGATTCTTCAAATGGTTATTGATATCACCTCGAGCTCCAGAATTGTACAGATCGAATCCTGGATCATCTTTGATGATTTCAACCATCTTATTTACCAACTCTTTTTCAATCTTACCTGCTACTACGATATCTCCAGCAGCAAGTTCTTTTTCGTATTTCTTAAATAACTCATCCCGTAATTTCTTTACAGAGGCTGGTGTTTTAATTGTCTTTTCTGTAAAGGATACTGTAATAAGTCCATGTAATGTTAATCCCAACCAATCACGATGATCAATATAATTTCTGAATGTCGTTGTATCAATCTTGTCATCATTTAAAAGCTGGGTTACATCACTTTCATATTTGGTTGATCTCTTCTTAATTAGTACATCATTCATATATGGGAAGTATCTACGAAGTCCAACACGATCAATCATAATCTTATTCCAACAAAGACGACCAATCGTTGTATCACATGCACTTGCATTGTGATATTCTCCTGCTTCCAAATGAATAATATCAGTTACTTCATAACGAGATTTCTTAATTCGAACTTTACCAGATTCTTCTTTCTTTGCAGTATCTCCGAATAAGCTTCGTAAGAAACTGAATGTAAATTCTTTCGGATCTTTTGTAAGAAGTTGTTCTTTGACATCATTTCCAAGATGTCTGCTTGTTGTATATGGTTCACGAGTCATATCATAGAATGTCTGATAAACCTCATACTTGATCGTTCTTACATTCTCACCATTTGGTGATACGAAGAATGTCTTAGAGTTCATTACAGATTCACATTCTTTATTTGCCTCAAGAGACCAAATAAGTTTCAATGTTACCTGATCGCCGTCATCGTATTAGATAACAAAATCCATATGTCTTCATATGGGCTGACTATATCTTTATCTTAATTATTCTTTTACCAAATAATTAAGAACCTCCTGTTTCGGTGTTACCCTACCTTTCGTCATAAAGACCTACTCGCTTCGTGTAGATATTTCAATCTACCTTATTTTCAATTCACCTGATCAATGACACAAATGATCATTTCGTATTTCTACTACATGAATGTCTAGCTTTCCCTAGTCGATGAAGTCACATCTTATCATTGTAAGATGCTTTCCTGCGCCGATTGTCTGTATTCTTAACCTTGATTACCACATCTCCGGAGTTACCCTTTGCCCTTATTCTGTCACCAGAATAAGTTGGTAGTTAAGACTTAACCAGCATATTGAAATAATCCAATACATCTACTATTTCTAGTAGAAGTTTCCCGCAATTAAAGAGGTTTATTTGGTGACCATGAGCGGCTTTTATAGTCACCACCAAGTCCTGCTAAGTAGGAATTGGAAAATTGTAATGTGTCGATAAACTGTACCCCTGTATTTTGTCTGGTACAGGTCATATCCTGTTTTGGATAATGGGTATAAACCACACCATTTACCTGCACAACTTCTGTCATCAATGTTGACACCGGATTTACTCGTGCAACGAATAATCCATAAGCATCAGATACTGGGTATCTTGTAATTAATGCATGTTGATTCTTCGTTAATTCCATAGAGGCAATATAGAATAAATCGGTAAGTGTCATTGGACGAGATGCAAGTACAGAGATCTCTGCATGTGTGGATGGATCCAGTCGTTTACCTGTGAATAATACATCCTTATACACACCTTTTGCAATCGGAACTTTAATCGGATCAAAACGCGATTCCGGATCTCTCATATAAAGTTCCATCATATCCGTAAAGTATTTGTCTGTAAATGTAAGTTCAGGTTTATAAATCTGGATATATTTGATTTTCTTTTCTCCAGTTTTTGGATCGGTATCCAAAATCGGAACCTGCTCTTTGTTTGAGATGAAGTTTCGATCAAAGAAGTTCTTTAACCAGTTCACCATAAATGGTGCATCCAAGTCAAGAATCTGTGAGATTGGAACTCCAACATATCCGAATTTCGTCCCTGTCTCTTCTGGAGTATCATCATGATACAAAGGACAAGAAATGACAGAACGTACACAGTTGTCTACGTTCTTACCCATCAGATACTTACGGATCATACCATTCTTCTTCTCGATCTTATGCTTAAAGGTATCATAGATCTCAACAAGAGTTGTTTGCATGATATAAGCTGTGCTGTTTAATGAGAAATCAAACATATCTCTATCTGCCAATACTTTTCCAAGACGAATCAACTTGCTATACATGTTGTTGAGAGGATCGGTTTCACCACCGCCCGCACTATTTGGCATAATATCACGGTAAAAGACAGGTATAATCAACATTTTATCGACGAAGATTTCATTCTTCTTTAATTCTTTTAAGAGATTTACACGCTCTTCACGCATACTAGAAGATTCTTCATCCAGTTTCTTACTCCAGTCAATCTTTTCCCAGTTCTTGTATATCCATTCAAGTCCGGTGTGACCATTTTCATCATCTTTTACGAGTTCTCCATCTTCTGTAATGGAGTAATACTCAGTACCAGATGCAATCCGTTCAATATTCCGGTATAACCTCCTCAATGACTTATAAATATGAGGGTGAAAGAAATGTCCATGCAAGGAAGTATAGGCAAATGTATTTTTTCTTGATTTTGTATCGATTCCAAAAATTATATTGGAAAGTAAGCCATCAGGATCAGGGTTTCCTCCTCTTGCAAATACAATTGGAGAAGTGACCTCTTTGACAGCATTCAATTCAATGAATTTATTGAAATCGAAGATGTCTATTTTCATATATTTTATCACCTCACTTAAGATATTGTGCAAGTGATAAATGTTGAAGTTATATATTATCTCTTAGATAAATGGTATAACCTACATAAAAGTAACCAAAAGGAGGATACAAAATGATGTATAATAATCAAGCGATCAATAAGAACGATGAATCTGGTATCTCTGATGAGGACCAGCTGTTCTTATTGACACTAAAAGAAATTCGAGAAGATAACAAATCTCGAATCATTGGTATTTTAAAAGAACATCCAGAAGCATTTAATCTTATTACAATTCCAGTGGATGATGACATCAAAGAAGTATGTATCGAAAATGATCCATCATTCATACTTCGTGTTGACCAGGATATGATATCAGATGATCTGATAATACATGCATTAAAGATTGATCCATTCTTAGTAAAATATTTATGGTCAAAAATCAATGATGATGAACTTATTCAAACCCTATTAAATCAAAATGGTCTTGTCATTTCACATATGCCCAATGATATTAAAGGGAATGAAAAATATCGTGCAATTGCATTATCAAATAATCCGCTTTCTATGATTTCATTGATTAATTATATGGATCTTGATGAGATCAAAAAGGCTGTATCTCACAAAGGATCTGTCTTAAAATATATCTCAGATGGAAAGTTATATCAACGTGTACGAAAAATCGTAGAAGAGTCTACAGAAGATATGGTGGTCCAAAATAATGATCAGTTCATATTGGAAATGACGCGTAGTCAGGTTCGTGACATTTATATGACTGCTTGTCTTGCAAAAGATCCATACCCAGCGAGTTCCATGCGAAAATATTGGTTGACTGAGGATTTCATTATTGACATGGTAAAACAATCAGCGCAACCGGAAGCACCGGATATATTTTATATACTGAAAAATGTACCTGGCGAACTCATAACTTTAGATATATTAAAAGCAGTTGCCGAAAAACGACCAGCATTATACTTTTCGTCATTATGTGGATATCATCCGACGGTTGATGAATTCAAGGAATTGTATGATATATCATGGAGGGTGATAACTGCAATTAATTGTTTTAGTAGTAATGTAAGCTCCTATGACAGGAAGAAATTCGTAAGGGAAAATGTACTTAGATTTGGGGAGGTATCCGATCCACTCGAATGTATGTATGCTTGTGATTGTAATTGGGGAAAATATTTCATTGATTATACAACAGTTCCAAGATTTGCAAAATTCATCAGCAAAGATTATTATGGTATGATCAGCAAAACTGCTTGGGACATATTAGATACTGATAATCGTGATCCACAGACTGTAGTAAGACCCGCTACTTATGAATACTGGAAAAAGTTAATTAGTATTCGACAAGGAAATTGGATGGAGTTGTTTGATCAATGCCTTAATGCAAAAAAATACTATGGTTATAAAATTACAAGATCAACAAAAAAGATCCTGCGAAAATTGAAACGACAGGAGATCATCACATATGGATTGATTGATTACTTTCCATTAACTGAGGTCAATCCAATCAGTCGACTCGATATGCACCTTAGTATACGTGATATCATTCTTACATTCAAATCTGGTATAAGAAAGTGTGATCTTATCAAGGAATACAATAAAAACATATTGAATCCGATTAATATGTTAGTGATCATTATTCTCGATAAAATCTATGATAAACCAGTGATTGAACCAGTCATTGGTCATTAAGAAAAAAATAAAAAGAGAGATTACCATAAAATGTGGTAATCTCTCTTTTTTTATCCTTCATATCCAGTTGGATATGTGACTTTGATGTCATAATAGTTATTCTGTCCGATTTTCTTTGCAAGTGCTTTATCACGCAATGTGTTGAGGGTTTCAATCACATATACCAGATATTCCTCGGTATGTGGAACTTTGTACTTTTTACTTGCTTTCTTATCATGAAGAATGCTAAGATAATATTCTGCAAGTTCAAGTTTGCTGTTGATGTATGATACAATCACCATCTTATCTGTCATATTCTCCATAGCTTCAATCTTTAATCGGATATAGTCCAACTGATTTCTATCGATTGGTTCCAGCTTCTTGGAAAACAGTGCAAGTTCCTCGAAATACTCACCATCTGTAATATTCTTAAAATTCATACACTCACAGCAATCATTAACTGCTTCAAAGAATGCAGAATCTTCGCTTCCTTCATATCCGTCTGCAGATTCCAGGTGTAACCGGAAGCGATTCAGATCTCGTTTTGCAAGTGCAAGTTTCCGATCACTGATCTGCTGTAACTTTTCGTTTACAAACATAACAGAACCTTTGATCTCATCATCAGTTGCTGTTGTTGCCTGATTCTTTCCAAGATACACTTCTAATTTTGACATACCAGATACTAATGCATCACGGTATCCATTTAATGCAGCAACAGTATCTGCTTTGATCTCTTTCCGAATTCCAGATTTGTCATAACTCATCTGACAAGAAAGACTAACAGGAATCCGTACGAATTTACTGAATAAATTCTTTGAGATTGACATCGCGCGTTGCATTACTGGATTTGTTGCAATACCAAACTGGACAATATTGTATAATCTCGTTGGTACTGCATCAGTATCAATGATATGTCCAATTTCATGTAAGCTGATTGCTGTTAATTCTTCTGCAGAGAGAAACTGGAATAAGGTATCATCAATATCCAATCTCCAACTACTTGCTTTCTCCCAAAGAAGCTTGATTGCATCCAGATTACTATCAGAATTAATCACAATCTTTGAGATCTTATCAACCGTTGATTTGTCTGGTGTTACAGACATTCCGAAGAATTCATCTTTCGTCATTGTATGCACAATATTTGCAGTTACTGGACGTTTGATTGCATCTGTGATTGCTTTTCCAAGTGCATCAAGTGCTGGTTTTATTTTTTTCCGATTTTGCAAAGAATCTCCCAATGTTATGAAAGAATCCTTGATTACATCGGTTTGAATGTGAGGTGTCATTTGTTTTCATCTCCTTCCATCTTAATATTCGAAAACATAGTTTACCGAATCACATTTCTTGAACTGAATGATGTCATACTTCTTAGAGAGATCATCATTTACAATTCGTATTGCATATAAGCAATTCTTTACATCACCAAGTTTTGTCTCCAGTTCAAATAAGATGTAAAACATTCCATCCCAACGGATGTAGTAATGATCATCTCCTGGGAAAATGACAAGGGGATGGTCACTATTAAACTCTGCAAGATACATAACAAGGAGTTCTTCTTCTACACTTCCGAATGGTAATACCATTACAGCATCTTTATTTACACCAAGTTTTGTGCAGAGAGCATCTGCAATATCAGATTCTTTGATTCTCCTTAACTGGTCAACTTCTACCTGCTGACTGATACTAAGATCATTGGATTTGATCTCTGTAGTATCATTTGGCTGAATCTCTGGAGATCCAATGATTTCAAGCGATTTATTCAAATATGTGGTATATTTCTTTGCAAGTTCGTGAGCATGCAAATTTCCGCTATTTGAGAATAAGGAAAGTTCTACATTGTCATTTAACACCTGCTCTAATTCATCACGATCTCTGTAATAGGTGGATTTTAATCTCCGATACAGATATCCTGTTGTGATTTTATGAACCATAAAATTTACATTCTCTGTTGTAATACTTGTTGGTATACAAAGGGTGTATAACATTACAAGGTTCATAAGATATGCAGATACATGACACTTATCTTCATATTCGGATAAATCTCCACTGAAGTATCCTTCTGCATTATCCATAACAGACATTGCAGATTTGACCATAGATTCAACTTCATTGATATGAGATGAATCACTGTACTGATTCAATCGTAAATATGCAAACAGCATATTGATAGTATCTGAAATCAAGGAAAATACCTGGTAAAGTGGTGCTGAATCATCACTCTCCATGATAGCACCTGCGCTGTCAATGATATTGATAATATCAGATAACTTGGAGAATGTGTACGTTGCTAACGCACGAACAAGCAATACAGTACGTTCTGGATGTTCGAATTCATCATTTATCACTTCCCCCATAACTGCATAATCAGATCCAATCATAATTATTGGCTGAGTTGGTGTACTTTTTAACCGGAGTTTATCGATTTTTGTGTTTGTTTTTATTTCTATAGATCTTACCAGATGACGGATTGGTGTAAATGCCTCGTCTGTAAGATCTGTATGATTATTATCACTATGGATAATATCATTTAATACTGCCTGATATACAATTCCGTATTTCTCAGATTCTTTTAATACATCATCAAGGTGATCCATGATATAGCTCTGATCTTCTTTGCTCAAATGATTAAAGTACCATAACGGATTATTGTGAAGGATATCTGACAGAATCATGTTTGAATCTTTTACTTCTTCGTTCATTGATTCCTCCTTACGACATATAAATCTTTTTCTTTACATTATTTATATCATATTCCTTTGCACGTTCCAAATACTTAAAGAACTTATAATATTCTTTATTCGTGATTTTCAAATAGTTAAAAGGAATTGCCGGATCTCTCATGATCTGATCCTTTAACTGCTCTTTCACTTTATCCACAGCAACAATCTTTGGATGTGTATTTGGATTATCTCCACCATCTTTTATCTCAATCTCTAAGTTTAGAGATGGAATGAATACATCTGGGATATAAAAATGCTTTTTTCCTTCATATGTGTAAAAGAACGTATGTGGAGATGGTGACATAATATCATCAAATGGGAAATTCATCGTAAGATCAAGAAAGATAAGAAAATCATGTTCATAAGACCCGGTATATCGGATCACATGTTTTGGATTGTGATCAGAGAATTTGTATTCTCCAGAGATCTTTCTTGCAGCAAGCATTTTTCTTTGCATTTCTGGATCATCACATAATACGACTTTTCCATATTTACCGATCATACGATTTTTGAATGTTTCCCGGTATTCTTGTTTACATTTCGGGTTTTCACAAAACCTGCTGTATTTATTTGTCTTTTCATTCCATTTTGTTGGTTGTTTACAAACGACACAATCACCATGTGTACGTCCAGTTCGTAAGTAATATACAAACTGTCTTGGAACCATTCCAGGAATGATCATATCATGATGTTTTCTCTCAATATGCTCTGCATACTGAGCTTCGTCTTTGCAAATCTTTTCACAGAATTTGCAATGAATGACTTTGGACATTACAATACTCCTTCCTGTATGAGTATCTCATTTACCAAATCCCCGATTGCCCCAGGATTTACAATCTTAATTGTTTCACTTGGTTGAAAATCAAGAATGGAATGACACTCATTCACATATAATAATATAGACCAGTATTCCGTTGTCTGATACAGGTCAACTGATAATTTCTTTGGTGAAAAGCAATACTCCCGAGCTGTCTCTTCATCAATTTCATACTCTTCGATATATGGATCAAAGTATTCTTTGTATGTATTGATGATGTGATTCATCGGAATTTTTATTGTCTCATCATCTTTTGTATAATGAAGATATGCACATCGGTTAAATGTACGATGACTCATCGTGACGTCATAGTTATTCTCTATATCTTCTTGCACTGTGGATGGTATTGTCATTTTACATTCACCTACCTTATTTTGCCTCTAATCCTAATAAAGAATCTCCCCATCCAGAAATAGTAACTTCATGCCCTGCTTTTAATTCAATCTCAAACGGGATGTAATAGATGGGTTTTGGATAAGATCCTTCCTGCTTGAATTTATCGTAGAGATCTTCATTTGCTTTTTTCTTAATGATTCCATCACTTACAGATACCTCAATGTAATTTAACTCTGTGAGTTTTGTTGCAGTATTTGGCATTGTAGATGGTTCATTGATATATAATTCTGTCGGGGACTTAATAGTCACCTTCGTCTTTTTTGGTCGCTTTGATCTCTTTATTTTCGCCATAAGGCTTGATACATATACTTTCATTGGTGAAGAATAAGATCCTTTAAAATCACCAACAAGATATCCAGTACACGATTCAAATTCCCAGCAAGGTTCAATCGTTGTTAACATAGTATCAACGCTCCTTTCTACATTAAGTCAATGTTTTTGAGGGGTAAAAAACGGAAGAATCAGAAACTACTGATTCTTCCGTATTGTTTTCCGCGCCAGGCTTTTATGCCCAGCGCATTGCATGATTTGAGCGGCTGTCTATTGCCAGTGCACATTCTGATCCTGCCAGATCGCACCGAAAACAATTCATCCATCTTATGCCGCTTATTCACCATGTGTATAGAGCCGGGTCTTACCGCGGTTACTCGGAATCTATCTTTACACATGGTCTGCGTATTCTACGTGCGCGCTTCTCATCCTCATCCTGGCATTATATTGACCTGAGGTCCTTCATCCTGCCGCACGCAGAAATTTGTGGCGGACATATTTTCCGCCAAGTGGGTAGGGTTGGATTCGAACCAACGAAGCCTAGGCAACAGATTTACAGTCTGCCTACTTTAACCACTTGCATACCTGCCCATTACAATAAGGTTCTTACAATATAAAAAAAATATTTAAAAACCTAACGTTGAGGGAGAGGTTCGAACTCTCGCGCCAATATCATTGACTCTGGATTAGCAGTCCAGTGCATTTACCAATTCTGCCACCTCAACAAATCACAAGGTAAATAAATACTTGCTTCAATAATATATAGTTCCTGTAATATGAAAACTTATTATAAATATTGATAATGAGGATCAAAACGATCATTTAAGAAAGTGAGGGAATATTCATGGGAATTGAACTTAACAATGATCAAATTTATGCAACACTTGATCTCGAACGTTGGTGGAAAAACCTCCCGAAACAGGTATTTGAAATATCCGGTGGTGCTGGTACAGGAAAGACAACATGTATCATGTCTTTCATTGAGCATATCGGATTAGAGTTGGATCAGGTGTTGTTTGTTTCTTATATGGGTAAAGCTGTTTCTGCAATGATAAGAAATGGATTACCTGCAAAGACAATCCATGCAACATGTTATACTTATGAAAAAGAGGTATCATATGATGATCATGGACATATGATATTTCTGGATAATGGAAAACCAAAAATGCGATGGGTACAGAAGTTAAAAGATAAATTACCAAAAAAGATAGAGCTTATCGTAGTAGATGAGGGATTTACAATTCCAGAGCAGAATGCAAGGGATTTGTTATCCTTCGGGTTACCAGTGGTTGTTCTTGGTGATGCAAATCAGTTACCACCACCATTTGGAAAGCCACATTTCTTAAAGTACCCAGATGTTACTTTAAAACAGATTATGCGTCAGGCAGAGGGAAATCCAATCATTTATCTGGCTCAAAGAATATTAAACAATGAACCATTAATCGAGGGTGTGTATGGATCAAGTTCCGTAATAAGAAAAAGAAACTTAACTGATTATACCTTGAAACACTCAGACATTGTCATCACTGGTTCAAACCGATTACGGAATGAGATCAACAAGATCTTCCGTGAAGACTTCTTACAGTTTACACATCCAGAGATTCCACATTATGGAGAAAAAATTGTATGTAAACGAAATAATTGGGGTAAATATATCAATTGCAAAGGTGAGATTTATCTTACTAATGGATTGACTGGGTTCGTAGATTATGTTGAAAAGAGAAGTTACAACACGAAAAATATCACCATTGATTTTCGTCCAGATTTCAGTTCCAAAGCATATCACAATTTAAAGATCTCCTTGGAGAGGTTAAATAATACTGTATCAAAAGAGAATCTTTGGACACCACCAGATGTAGATTTATTTGAATATGCATATGCACTTACTGGATTTGCATGTCAGGGAAGCCAGTGGGATAACGTTTGTATCTTGGAAGAAGACGACTTTTTCCATAATGAAAAGAATTATCAGCGGTTAAAATATTCAGAAATTACAAGAGCTGTAAACTCTGTAACGTATGTCTTAAACCAGTGATTTTCAATGATATATTATCCTTCTAGCAAATAAAGGAAATGGAGGTGATATCTCAATGAAAGTATATTTCTTTTACCGAATGATCAAAGGATTAGAGCCTGCTTTATCAGCATTCACAAAAGATAAAGAAAAAGCAAAGCTCTTTAACCTGATTCGTTCTGGATATTATTTAAAAGAGAAGAAGTGCACGGAAGATGAGTATAATGAGTTTTATGATATGCATCGAGATTTTGCAATCGATCTTCATGCATTTCGAACATCAACGGGATTCCGTAAATATTCTGTGATCCTTCCGGTTACAGGGTATGAAATTAAAGAGATCATCCTACATAAGGATGATCTCGTTTTACGTGAATTACAGAGATTTGTTGTATTACCAATTGAACTATTCACAGAGTCTATTAGGAGAGCATTACATGAACTTGGATGGGATACTGCAAATAAGTTCTCTGAAGTAACCAAGGATGACTATGGAAGGGTTGACATGGAAAATGAACACCTGAAAGACTTTGAAGTAGATGAGCTCGGACTGTTTTTATGTTTACATAAGGACAGTTTTGATGATTCAAAGATACAAAGAATTTACGAAAAATGACAGATTTTAAATATTCGTATTTTCAGGGTTTTCACTTATATAATATATAGGTGAATAAAAGAAATAATTACCATTATTAAAGTAAAAAGGAGGTGATTCGAATGGTGATTATTAATAATATTCAAAAATCAACAATGAATGATGATCGAAGAAATAATAATGATCATCATTCGACACTAAACAGAAACGCAATGAGTCAATCGTTTCAGGATATATTGTATGATGTATCTGAAGCGATTGGCTTAAGCGGTGGAGAAGTAATCAATTGGTATAGGAGGTAAGAGAAATGAAAGAAAAAATCTTCACAAAGGATCGCGTGATAAACGCTATCCAGAAAGAAAAAAGATCATTTGTATGGTCCATTGCAATTGCAGGTGTAACATCGGCATTACATGTAATGCAGACGCTTTATACTAAATAACCAAAAAAATAATTTTAATGGAGGAAAAATATTATGTTAGAAAAAATTACAAAGGTTGTATTAAAAGATGCTATGAAATCAGCAGCAGATGTGGCAAAAGAGGCAGGTCCGTTATCAAAAGAAGCTCGACAGTTAAGAAAATTGGAAAAGCTGGGTGCAGTTCCAGTTAGAGATTTTCAAAATCTCCAGAAAGCTGTTAAAGCACAGAAGATCGGGTTCCTTGCCATTGCGGCTGTAGAAGGAGCCCGGATCATATCTGAGAGACATAAGAAGGTAGTTCTTTCAGATGAAGATATCAATGAGATTGCAGATACTATCGCTGGATCAGTATTGGGAAGTTTCACGGTAGCTACTAATAAAACAACTCAGGATGAAGCTGAGACAGTTGATGATCAGCAACCTGTAGAAGAGAACACCCCTGATGACCCTGTACCTGATACTACACCAGTATCTTCAGATGATGAAGAGAATGGATAAAATACATCAGGGAAAATACAGGAGGAAAAAGATATGTTGAAGAAATTCATAGTCTTAAAGTCAACAGGGGATGATGATGATTGTTGGTTAGAAGATGTGATCTTAGGGTGATAATATGAAAGCTGTAGTATATTTTATAAATAGGAGGAGTTAAAAAAATGGCAGTTGTATTATTTATATTAGCATTGATCATCGGTACAGTGATCTATAAAATCAGTATAAGAAATAGTATTGGAACAACCGGTGCATATTTCAAAAGATGGCTTTGGTGTGTAGGTTTAACCTTCGCAGGATTAGCTATACTGACTGGTGTAGTGTAAGATAAAAAAATAGGAGGGACCTTTTTGGTTCCTTCTTTTTTGTATAGTAATATGAAAGAAGGAGTGGTATTATGACAATTAAAGAAAAAGATGAAGTGTTAAAATACTTTGAAGAAATGGTTTGTAATAAGCATCAGGCTATCAGTACATTTGGAAATGTTCCTGATCTTGATGGAGATCTCATCTGGTATAATCACAGAATGTATCTTGTTAATTATATAGGTGGAATTGTCATCAGACCAAAGATTAGTTATAGACTCAAACTTTTATCAATGAGTATTAAATGCCGATATTTTACGATGAGAAAAAATATGATCTTAAAATCACTGTGGAAAAGGCTAAATTAATCGCTTTTAAAAACAAAAAAAGAAGGAGTACCAATGAATCATTGGTACTCTTTTATATCGGTATTTTTTTTACCGCGATATCTTCTTTTTTTACCCCATAATCTTTCGATTTCATATTATAAAACAAATTGATGCTTTTATAGAGTTGTTTGTATTTCTCAAGATATCGCCTATGAAACTTCTCTGTGGATGCTCGATTCTTGTTATCGTTATACATTGCATCATTATCAGAAAAGATGTTAATGATTACATTTCCTCCAACTAATCCCATATTAATCAAATGAAGAATGATGGAGTTGTAATTCTGTCCAGTAATAGCAATATTCATGGTGTTCTTTTTTGACATTCCAAGATGATTCTTTACTCCAAGAATGTCCATAATTCCTTCACTCATGTTGATTGTAATTTCGTCATCTGTAAATACATCCAATTCTGTTGACATTCCATACCAGACTTTATTCTTTGATCCATCCTCATCAATCGGAAACTTTACCCATGAATAACCATGTGTATCTGTAATATCACGAAATATGATATGACTATTTCCAAATGATAAGAATCCAACATAATCTCTTTCTAAGATCATACGTTGTTGCTTGCTAAATCCGATCGTTTTATGAATGTCATTTGCAATCAAGAAATCATATAAAGAGGTGACAACTTTCATCTCTTTATAATCATCTATTCCAAAATCAATTCCAAGTCGATCATCAATATACTTTAATTTCTCTGGGTATCGGTAACTCTCTGGCATAACACGATCAAAATACCGATACTGGTCTTCGTTATAAGATACCCCTTTATCATACTTACCTGTCTTATTTAAAAAGGTAAGTCCATTCTTAATATCTGGATCTGTGCAACCCATAAGATCTAATCCTTCGGTTGTAAGAATTCCATTGTAATTACACTTAAAGCAATGCACAGGAATAACACTTGAATTTTGTATAATAATTTTCATGTAGAAATGTCCGGTATTAAGTTCCTTCTGACTATCTCCACAATATGGACAACGAGTCCTATATTCTCCGCCGTAATCTTCATCTCCATGCACATGCCTTACATATTCTGGTCTACTATATAAAAAATCTATGATCCCTTGCTTTGTTTCTGGGATCGACAATAACTTACTCATCTATGATTTCCTTTCTTTGGATTAAAAGAGGACCTAGATATTTTATATCCAGATCCCCTTTTAAACATTTTCATCACAGAAAGAGCATCTCTACTCTTTAATGACTTTGTTGCAAGTCGCATGATTTATCATCTAATAAATCAATTCCACTCATTCCATTCAATTGAATTAGGAATTCGTTGATTACCGAATTGATTCCATATACATGTATATACATCACATGATCATATAGAAAAATCATACTAAGGATAGATTTTGCATTCAGCATATATTCTTCATCATGACCAATAGAGAATTTTAAATCCTTGTATCTTGAATCATTCATACGTGTATTGAGTTCTGTCAATGATCGAATATCATCAACATGTATTTTCAGTCGTCTCATTTTTTTGTGTTCCTTTCCCGATGACATTAAAAAAAAGAAGAGCACGCTGTCCTATGTGCTCTTCTTTTTCCGGAGGTTTTTTACTAAGCCATTATCAAGATTTCCTTGGCAGTAAGATCGTTAGAGTTGATCAACTCTAACTAATTGTTATCATCTATAGATGTACTTTCAACTGTCTCTTCGGAGTCTTTTTCCAAGGCTTCCTCCTCTTTCTTTCGTCTTGCTTCTTCTTCCATGGCAAGTTTCTTCTTGTAAGGAATGTAGTCATCACCCTCTGCTTCTGGTAATGTATCAGAACCATATGCGTTAAGACTTGATCTTGGTCCAATGATGAAACTGGTTCCCTTGGTCATTTCTTCCTCTACCTTCTTATCAAGTTCATTACCATTCATGATTACATTCTCTTCGAGAATCTGTGAACGAATCTTATCCTTTAATGTCATCTCATAAAACTCATAGTCTGTCATCATATAAGTTTTACCTTTATAGATGTGAGACTTGATGGATTCATTATCGATACCTTTCACCATCTTATTCTTATCAATGAAATTGAGTTCCAAACCAAGATGCTTATAGTATACACTGAAGATCTCAGCAGTTCTTGATTTGTAGAATTTCTTGAATGTGCGAATACCACGCTGGATGAACTGTGCCTTTGTAAGGTCGGTGGTTGCTTCTGGTGATGACCGATAAGCTGCATGGAAAATTGCAAGCTCTTCTGGATCAAGACCAATCAAGAAGTTCATAGACTCGTATTCACCAAATCGGATAGCAGTATCAGACACCGGTGACTCATTTCTCTTGTTCTTATAAGAACGCTCAGGCAACTCTTTCATATTGATTGCGCCTGTATTTCTTGCAGAGAATCCACGAGAGTCTGTCTGTTTCAATGGGATGAAATACATCTTTCCTGGAGAATACTTATGGGAAATACGATAGATATGTCCCCATTTACGAACGAATAACGTAACTGGTTTGATCCAATCATATTTCTTGTATAATTTACGAATCTTAAAGAAGATAGATTCATCTTCATTGATAGAGTCTTCGTAAACAACAATTCCTTTCTCCATGACTTCATTCATGTAACGAGATTTCTCTTTCTTTGTAAGACGAGAATACTTCTTATGGAAATATGCACATTCTTCTTTGTTGAATGCTTCCAAAAGATCAAAGTATAAAGTTTCCCGCTCAGCAAGAGTTTTCATTTTCTTCATCTGATCAACTGCTAATTCCGTAATCCAGTTGATTTCCATCTCATGTGGAACGAAACCAGTTGTACGATTTGTAATCGCAGGCTGATTTAAGATGACATGCACACGTTTTCCATCTGGACTAAATGGCATCTCTGAAACATCTACAACCTTTGAAACAACAGATTTATTTCCATATCGTGCGGTAAACTTTCCACCTTTTTCAAGTGGTGCAATCTCTACAATATGAGCACGGATTTCAATGTTTCCAAATACAGAGTTTCCATTATTCCATTTCCGGTTCGGATTACTGTCAATAAATTTCATAGAACGATCATAAAGACGATCTACTTTTGCACTGTAATTTTTTCCACTATTGATAATCTCTACACAGGTATCCTGGATCTCTTGCCAATATTGGGTCTGAGAATCCAAAAGGACACGAATCTGTTTATAGAAAGAATTATCCGGGAGATCATCGTTGTTACAATAGATATCGTAATCAACGATCTGACCTTTTCCACTGTAGAATACTGTACGGTCACCATCACGAATCTGTGATAAGTTCCGGTGCTGGAGATCGAATAACATCTGTTCATTGATCTTTGGTCTACTTGATGCAACGTATCCTTCTACATATCCACCAAGATTCTGCAGTGGCTGATAGATATCATCGTTCCCAAATATATTAAGTGGGATATCATTGATGTTCCAACCCCATGTAATCTTCTGGGAATGAATGGTACTTAATTTCACGGATGCATATTTGTCGATGATTGCAGCATCTTCTGATGTGAATGGTTCAAAACTGTACATGCAATTTAAGTTTGTACCAAACCGATAATTCATGTACTCATCATAAGATGTTGATTTTGTTAAGACAGTTCCCTTAGGTACAGAGTCTCCTTCTTCCAGAGAATCAATCTTTTCATTGTTATACAGATATCCATAGTTCTGTCCAAGATCTTCTGCATGTTTTCTTGTTTTTACGTCGTAACGGTTCTTTCTTTTATCCCAGTAGAATAACTGGTAAACAAATGGATGCTCTACGATACCTTTGAATTTTTCAACTTTTCGAAAAATCTCAATATCACTTTTTAACTTCGTATAACCCGATGAGTTTCGACCAACTGTATTCTCAGCACCAGTCATGGTAAGTGCAAATTCTGGATCTGGCTGATTTAACATCTGGTTCATGTGCGCGGTAAACATCTGGGTTCGAGTTGAGTTATTATATCTGAAATTGGTAAGAGAACTCATACCAGATACTGCTGGATCTCCTGCATATTTTCTATCTGCAGCTAACAGTTTCTCTTTCAGATTATATTTTTGAACTTCAGGCATTTTTGTTACTCCTTTCTCATGACATTCCATAGTTCATCTATAGAGATAATATATAGATGAAATCAATTTTTCGTTTTTCTCCTTTCATTATTGGAATGCCTCTACATATCTTAAGTAGTTGTAAAATGATGAATAAAAAGGAAGTGGATAGAAGAATACACGATCGTTTCTTCTATCCACGTTTTTCTTTATTCCTTGTATGTAATTTTCAGTTTTACCTTCTTCCCGGTAATTTTTGAGTCAATCTTATATCCCGCATCTTTCAGCTCGTGAATCAGCTCTTTTTTATCATCAAGTGTAATCGATTTTGTGAATGTGACATCAACAGCAAGAGTGTCAATATCTGTAAACACATATTCCATCTTTTTGATATACTCAGACTGATCTTTGATGATCTCATAAAAACGGATGAACTTGTTATACTTCATCCCAACAATCTCTTCTAATGTAGAGAGTTTTTTACCAGAAAGAACAGAAGCATATTCCGTGAGACTTTTCTTCATAATCCTTTCACCTTTTCAAGTTATTAAGTTCGTTGTAGATAAAAGGCATCAAGGAGCCAGAATCCGATTGCGGATGGATTCTTGCTCCATTGATTTCACAGCTTCATCATTTGCTTCTTGTTCTGCTTTCAATTGCTCAACACGAGCATCCCTCAATTCGAATAATCGTTTTTTCGGTAATCCCCAAAGGATATCATTCAACGATAACTCTCCTTTGAATAAGCCCAAAAAATCATTGATTAGAACAGAGAATTGTCGAACGAAATCTCTGTATTGGCGAGACGTTGGGCTGTCCAAAAAACCAGGTCGTCTGGGGTAACTGACATCTTTTCGGTCACATGGTGACAATGTGTACATTCCACATGCTTCATGTTAAACTCAACCTGATAATTGTTCTGGTATTTTGCGATGGCAGACATTAAGATCTCAAAATCTGCAGGTGTGATGGAAAGTAATCCATTCACCAGTTCTTCTGCAGTCTCAAGTTTCCACCACTTACCATCTTTATCGTTAATAGCAATTGCAGAAACTGCATGTAATGCCGGAATCATTGCAACTTTCTTATTCAGGTCGATAAGCTGTGGATCATTCTCATCCATACCATCTACCTGTTCATAGATATCATTGACATATCCAATGAGTTTAGATAAGTATTCTCCACAAGATACCATATGAAGATCAACTAACCATCCGGTATTTGGTAACTTGATACGTTTGATATTTCTTACCGGAGACTGCTCTGCAAGAAGTAATCTGTCTGCAGGAGCAACACTGTTGATCTCATCAATTCTCTGCAGATATTTGATATCTGCGGTATCGAAGTCGATGATAGATCTTGGGGAGTAGCTGTAATTGAACGACTTGCCACATCCAGCTTTACATCTGAATGTAAGTTCATCTTTCTCAGGCTGTGTTGCAATCAGCAATCCATATACAGCAAGACTCATGTCGATATATGCAAACTTATCCAAAAACTCTTCAAATGTCTTAAATTCTCCGATAGATACGTTTACCATATGGGTATAAACAACGTACATTCTTCTACGCATCTTGTCATAATCAACAAAATCACTAGAATTGTCACCTGGATCAAGAGCAATATCCGAATACTCACCAAATGTTAATCCAGTCATTTCTGCTTTAAATCCAGATGCCGGGAATGTCATTGGTACTTTAGATACTGAGAGCTGATAAGTATTAACAGCACTTAAGAAGGACATTCCAGGTTCCGGTTTCTTAAAGGAAATATTTTCAAGATCCTTGTTTTCTACCTCTACCAAATGAATCAGGTCAGAAGTAGCGAGTTTGTCTTTCTCTTCTTCTGTGAAGTTGATGTCTCCACCAAGTCCTGTCTTATCAATTAAGATATGCACAACCCGGTCTTTCTCAGCACCTTCTGCAACTTCTTTTACATCGATTTCATTGTATTCACGTTTCTCTTTGTCAGTTGCTTCACCATCTTCGTTCTCAGATGATTCCGCTGTTGTGCTTTCTTTGATGCGTTTCATCTCAGCTTCTACTTCTTCGGTTCTTCGAACGAACCATGGAGAATCTGGGATAAATGTAACTTCATTTGTATTCGGATTGATCTCGATCTTATCAAGATCATCCATCATAAGTGCATACTCACCATTGCTTGTTGGCTTTTTAATACCAACAACGGCTTTTGCCTTTAATGAGAGCATATCTAACTCGTTCATCTTGTCTAATATTTCCTGGCGACGTTCATCAGTATCAGTAACACTGCGTAATGCACCATCTTCGTCACTTCCATCGTCTGCGACAATTCCGCCAGATGTGTTTTTGTTCTTTGCAGCAATTGCATTATCAAGTGGAGATGAAACCTCTACTTCTTCTGCAGGTCTATCCTCTGCTGCTGGTGTAGTTGCTTCCATTACACTTTCTGCTGGTTCCTGATTATGCTGAGTTGTTTTGCTAATCAGATCTTTTAAATTTGGAGTTGATCCTACCGCCGATCCAGGAGTTTTCTCAGAACTTGACTGAACTCCAGTTGCTTTACTCATAATGCTTTCAACAGTAAGGGACTCATCTCTTTGTGGTTCGTGTTCCATGTTGATATTTACCTCCTATAGCTTAGATAATAGAGAATCATCAATGATTTGATAATTGTAAGTGATGTTTCCATCTTCTGTTGCAGTTATTGTAACGGCAACGGTATCACGTTGGCTTCCTGTATAAACAGGGATTGCAAAAATCAGCACAGGAATATTATTTCCTGGGAGTGTTGCTGTAGTTATTTTCATATCATCACTCTGAATAATTTCAGAGAAGATATTAAGCTGATATGCAAGGCTTGCGCGAAGATGATCGATATCAATATCATCAAGTCTCTCATAAAGTAAATCTTGTATATGCATTCCAAGTTGTGGAATAGATGGATAAAATCCAGGTTTACCGAGTAATACAATGATAATTGAACGTGCCACGGCTTGCCAATCTTCATATACAAGTGGCTTTCCAAAAGAATCTAATCCGAAAGCCGGTTCATAGAAAACAGCCATTTCACACCTTCCTTTCTTTTATTATATTGGTGTGCTATGATTTTCCAATGAAATAGTCTATTTGACCTTTAATATCTTGTGTAAATCATAATTTATTATCACTTATAAGTAGAATTAGATTTTCGATACTTTTAGTTATATATTATAAAGGTGAGTGAGATAAATAATAGTAATTATCAAGGCTCAAAAAATAAAATTATACCGGAGGAAAAAAAGAATGGTAACAACAGAAAACAAAGTGGAATTTACATCAGCATTCATCAAGAATTTTGATGTAACAGATGAAGACCTCAAACAAACCTTATATCTCGTAGCTCTTGAAACTACACTGGATAAAGATGAATCAGAAGGTGCTTTCTTCGTACGACTCTTTAAATCATTTGATGATCATCTCAAGCGGTTCCATATGAATCAACAGGAGAAAGAAAAGGTTATATCTATCGGTGTCTGTAAAGGATTTCCGATCGATATCATCTCGGTTCCAGATGATCTCATGGCATTCTTAAATGTCATGCTTCGTTAGTCACTTACATAAAAGAACGTACATTTTCGGGTGTACGTTCTTTTTTTATTCATTTCACTTCATTTCCCCTTGAAAAACAAAGGTATAAGCAATTAAATAAAAAAGAAATGAGGTGTTCGTAAATGAATAATGAACAAAATGCTTTATTCTATTTTGCTGAGCAGACATCTCCTGGAGATATTCCTATTTCAAATCTTGATCGGAAGACAGGTCCTGGAAATGAGTGGTGGTTAGAGTTTGATGCATGCTTACATGTATTTGAATTCTTGAACCGTAACACGAGACAGTACCTTGGTGATAACATCATGGAATGTTTAGGATCAGACAAAATCCAGAGTGAGCTTAGAGCAGATGATTGGTTCGGTGAAATGGATCACCCATATCCACAGATTGATGGACAGAAATTATCTGAGAAGAGAATTCGTACTATCGAGCTTTCTCGTAGATCTCATAAGATCCGGAATCCAAGACGTGAAGGTGATAAATTATATGGACATATTGTAACAGCAGGAACTGATGTTGGAAAAGGGTTTGCAGGAGAAATAATTCGTGGTATGATTCCACAGTTCTCATGTAGATGCTTCGGTCAGATGAGGCTCATCAATGGTAAACCAACCATCGTTGTACGCTTGGTTGTATGTTACGATTGGGTGTTGTATCCTGGATTTGAATCTGCAAAGATGATTTCAAAACCAACAGTATCCACAGGTGCATCCTTTACAGAATCTGGATCAGATCTTGTAGAGGGAATGGATATTGCAATCCCATTCTCAGAATTGGCGCATGATATTTCTGAGAAAGATGGAAGTGTATCAGCATTCCTGGAATCTTTTGATATGGATGATAGTAATATCATTGGCATTACAAATGATCACAAACAGGTTATTTTATCTCCGGATAGAGATCACTATATCTATGCAAACATGAACCCAACAACGGTATCACGAGTACGTGATTTCTATCGATCATTCAAGTAACGGAGGGGAATATGCAGGATACATTATATATGGAAGCTTACTATGGTAAGCTTCCTGAATTTGAACAAATTGAAGCTTGCTTTGCTTCGATCATCAAGAAAGCAAGAACTGAGAAATACAAAGCAAATCCGAATACTTACCCGGAAACGAAAAAGATTCAGAAGTTATTCGCAAAAGTATTTGGATTAAAGAAGATGATCTTTTATTGGGTTCCAAGTGATATCAATAATGCATACACTGTTACCTTATACTCGATGATGTTATTCGGAGAATCTGAAGATTTCATTGAAAAAAGAACGGATCGTGGATTTTATGATACATCTGGAAAATCCGTGTTTACAGTATATGCATATACAGGAATTTTGAGCAAGCAGACAAATCTTACTGCAGGAGAATTGACTGCAATTTTATTACATGAATTCGGTCATAACTTCGATTACTCAAGATATCATATGATCTCATTTGTCTTAGATCTTCTGACAAACCCGATGCTTGCAATCTACACACAGACACATAAGAATATTGAGGATCACAACGAGATCAAAGAGGAATACTATAAACAGACAAAAAAGCACTGGGATCCATTATATAAATCCGAATCTAAGAGAAAAAAAGAAGCAGAAAAGTACAAGAAGAATTTGAAGAAAGCATTAAACAAAGGGATGTTTACGCAGACTGTAAAATTCTTATTACAGACTTCTTTATTCCCAATTTATCTTGTTATGGCTTTACCAATCCAGTTAACGTCTTTGGATGGTAAAAAAGGAGAGTTATTTGCAGATAGCTTTGCTACTTCTTACGGTTATGGTCCAGATCTTATCTCTGGGCTAGAGAAGCTTTCCGATCTTTCTTATGTAAAAATTAATAAGCATTCCAAAGGTCTTGATGTTATGAGAGATTTAAATGCTGCAATGGATGAAATGTTCATTGGTATGTATGAAATCCATGGAACAAATCAGGAAAGATGTAGAGAAACCATCAAGAAATTGGAAGCAGATATTAAGGCTGGTGATTATCCACCAGAATTAAAAGAAGATTTATACAACGAACTTGCAAAAGTTCGTGAACGCTATAATTATATGCTCTCATTGGAAGGATCTAATAACAATAAGATTCTTTCCTTCTGGAGAAAACTTTGTAATACCATTTTTGGTGGTGCACCAAATATTGCAAAGATATTTAAACCAAATAGAGTATAAGGAGGTGAGAGAGTTGTTCAATGATTTTGATTCAAATGCAAGAAGAATTGATGCATTGCGATCTCAATTAAAAGAAAACGATAATCCGGCAATTCGATCCAGACTTGCAGAATTATCCATGGAACAGGCAAATAGATGCAGTCAAGTTATTACAGAAGCTGCAGAGCTTCGTGACAATGGAAATATCACAGATACAGCATATCTTGAAATCTGTGATAAATTTACAGAGTTACGGGAAACGACATTACGTGATGGTGTTGATTGGTACACAGAATCTGTATCTGCAAAGATTTACAAAACTGCATTAAACGAAATCACTGCATTATCGGTACTTGGTACAAAGATGATTGCAGGATACATGTTAACAAAAACCGGAAAGAAATATATACGTGAAAGATTATCAAAGTATACCATTTTAAATCCAGATACTATTGATGCTCGAAGATTCGATGTGGATACTTATACGATTGAAGAGGCTGGTGAGAAATTCAAGATCCATTTCAAATATGGAACTGAATGGGAGAATGGTGGACTTCAGACATACTGTAAAGTTTATCAGTATCTTGGAAAACCAGTAATGGCAGTTGCATATAACCGGGAAAAGATGGATCATAAGATCAATAAAAAGATGAACGTGGAAACTGTGATTCTTGATCCGAAGATGAGAAAGCATGATGATTATTATTCTGCATATATGTGTGCAGAGTTGCAGATCATGCATCCATCCATTAAGCGTGTGCTTGAAAAGTTAAAATCACAGTGGAAAGAAGCATCAAAGCATCTTGACAAAGAGATTACAGAATCTGTAGATGATGCTATCGAAAATGGTACCATGGATGTAATGTATGAACATGTTGGAGATGCTTACAAAAATAAGTTCCTGGATCAGGATACTGCAAAAACATATCTCTTGCATTTAAGAGAAATCGTAAAACGATAAAAAAGAAGGAATACGAGTCAATTCGTATTCCTTCTCTCTTTTTAGTTCTCATCACCAGCGTCGTCAACCTTTGATGGATCATATGTGTTGACATTTGTGATCTTGTACTTTAATAATACCGTCTGTAAGGTTGCTGGTGCAATTGGTGTTTTCCATTCTTTCAGATTTATATCTGCAGGATCGACACTGAATCTCTCACAAACTTTCACTGCAGTATTGTAATCAAGACCTTTTAACTCGATCTTGTAATCGAATCGACCATCTCTGATAAGAGCCGGGTCAAGACGATTGAAATAGTTTGTCGTTGCAATCACGATGAGGTTGGAGCTACTTAATACGCCATCCAGAACCTGGAATAACAGTGAGGTCCGCTTATTCATGTCATCGTTGCTGTTTCTGAAATCATCATTGTCATCGTCTTCATCTTTCGATGCCTTTGTTTTTGTTGTTGATGTTGGGGGTTGTGCAACTTGTTTTCTTCGGTCAGTAAACATAAAGTCAATATCTTCAATCAACATGATGAATTTTTCGGATGATCTCGACTGTACCAATTCAATTGCCATTGGTAAATCATCAGATGTAGTAAGGATCAAAGATCTGCTGAGCATCAATGCAAGATATCTAGCAATGGTTGATTTTCCACTTCCATGAGGTCCATGTAACAAGACACCAATTGTCTTATTAATCCCAAGCTCTTCTGCAATTGTATTTGATTTTTCAATCATCTTGATAATTCCATCCAGATCACCCTCGACATGATCCATGATAATGGTGTTTGGAACAGTTGTTGACTGCATCTTCCAGCGTCCGCCATTTGACATGGAATATACTTTGATCTTACGGGTTGTCTCTGAGCATGAATCAATATCAATCCACTGGTGAACAGCTTCTTTCTCTTTCATATACTCATTGTATACTTCGGCTCCTCTTGGTCCTACAAAGAAAACAGAGCATGATACTGTGAAACTGTAATTTACACGTCCCAGCATAAATTCAATGTATAAGAATGCGCCTTTGTGTGAAATGATCTTCCGTAGTGGCTGATTCGGGTCTTTCTTACTTGTGATGGTTCCATCAATTCCCCATACAATATTCTCATAAAATCCTGTCTGTGGGTCTGTTTTGTAAGAGTTTTTAATCTCTTCGATTTTCTTAGCATCTGTAATTCCAAGAATTTCATTACAAATCTTCTCATATCCAAGCATGTTACAAAGTGTATAGAAGATGTAGGTTACTGTCTCCGTAGACTTTGATTCATCTTTTGGAACGAGTTTTGATTTTACTGGGTTAATCAATAATCCCCGAATCGTGTCCAATGTATAATCAGATAAACACAAGCTTTGAATTACCTGTGCAGTCAGAGCTTCTGGGGTTGTATATCCATTGATTGCTCTGATAATTCCATTTTTGATGTTTCCCATTTTTTATTTCCTCCAAAATATAATAAGGGATGATATAACAAAATATATCATCCCTTTATGTTATACCATCTTTAAGAACTGAATAACTTCATGACAGATCTGGTCCTCTGGTGCATCAATTTCTACACCCGTTAATTCTGGACGTTCCCATGTATTGTAAGTAAATTTGGTATAGATGAATGTACTGATGATACCTTTGATGTATCCTGGATGTAACTCTTCCAGTTCTTTGTACTTATAATGTACAAGATAATCATAATCTGCATCATCTTCAATCTTCGCAAGAAGCTTTGAATTTCTTACCATTCTCGTATTTACCTTACCAGAAACATTTCCGGTTAAGATATATGGTAATACAACATCTTTAAATTTCCGTGATGGGTCGCACATACTTTCAAGAATCAAACGTTTCTTAAGAATCAACTTAAGGATTGTAGTCTCATGCCTTGGAACGATGTACTGATCACGATATGACATGAACTCTTTTGAGTAAATAGAACGGAACATCTGCGTCTGAATATCACTTGCTTTGGAATGCTCAATATAGTATTTGATTTCATCCTCGCTGATTTTAATTCCTCTGGATTCCAATCTTCTAATTGTATCATTCATATTTACTGCCGCAAGTACAAGAATACCATTGTCTCTCTTTGACAGATTCATTTCCATCTTATCAGATGCAGATAAACCGTCCGAATCTCTGGTATTTGTCATTTCGGTTAACGTCTTTGAGTAGATTTCCTTGACAAAGAAGAGCAACTGATACTTCATAATGGTTTTATTCAAACCAATAGGGTTTTCTTTGTACTTCTTTTTCTTTGGATCCCATACTTCATTGAAATGGTATTTTACAATGTTTTCGCCGATGAGCTGTTTCTTTACGAATTTCTCAATCAACAATCCTGGATCATCACCAAAGATTTCTCTCTGACGGAAGATCTTTTCATTGTGAAAGTTTGAGTCAATGACTTTACGTTTTACATACACGTAAAGCTTATTGAACATATTCACATCTCCCTGGAAAATATCCATTGCTGGCTTATTGAAGTCGTACATGATATTGACATTATTCTTGTCCGTAAGTTCATCCGGTTTGATGTGGTTCTTTGTAAAGTAATGGTAGGCAATCGGAACGATGATCTTATCTGCCATTGAAATTCGAAGAAGAATCTCAATATGAATATTCTTAAACTCCAAAGACTCCAGATATTTATTATCTGCCGGATGTTTGTATTCATCTGATGTTGGTCGTTCAATATCATCCAAATAATTGTCATGTACCATTCTTGTGATCTTATCACAAATAGATGGAGTAAAAACGATCTGGTAGATAGCATCGATCAATGCATGTACGTTATCTTTTGTGAAACGATTCTCTACATCAATCATATACTTCAATTTGAAGTATGCAGTTACCAGTTCATTCTCTGGATCGTATTTGTTGATAAAGTAATTGATGTATCTTGAATATGTCTTAAGATGTTCTTCATAAGACGACTTCTTGATACAAAAGTTATTGTACTTCTTTGCTTCCGGATCGTGAAATACCTTATCGAAATTAACGATAAAGATATTACCATCACTTTCCGTTATCACCTCCTCTTTATTTTTTGGTTTCCAAGTGTTGATTTCGGCACTTCGTTTCGCGCGGATTTCAAGTTCTTCTTTCCGTTTCTGTGCCTCTTCAGGGGTTTCTTTTCTCCTTGCCATAGTTACACTTTACCTCCGAAATGATAATATATAACTCAAAACATTAATGAGGTTTTGAATGTTTTATCGTGGTTCTTGATCTTTTGATTGTAGAACTCTTCTTCGGTTTTATAGTAATCGAAGATTTCATCCCACTACTTAATGTATTGCGTTTTGCAGATACTCTTGCAGTTTTTTGGATGGTGTTCTTATTTGTCCCACGTTTTCTTCGTTCTTCTTTGACACGTTTTTTATTCTCTGCAAGTTCTTTGTCAATCTTCCGATCCATGGATCGAATATCATTGATCATCTTAACGTCTGAGAAGTCTTTGATTTCACTAAAGAATACTTCAGGCTTTTTCTGACGTGCACCATTGAGATACTTGTTGAAGTACCCAGCATGAACCTGCAAATATCTACAAGCCATATAAATCGAGCTGTCATAAGTCAACTTATAATCTTTATTTACCTTATCCGGTAATTTATCTTTATATTTTTCTTCCATCTTATCAAAAAGCATATCAATCAAAAATCCATTCTGACGATATAAAACTGCATATTGATAAATGAATGATGGACTATTTGAGAAAAACTTTACAAAGTAATTCTTAAAGGTAATTTCTTTTTTGATCTCATCATTATCTGTAAAGAATAATAAAACGACATCATAGCTTTCTGTTTGATTTGTTGTAGAACCAATTGTGAGGTGGAGGAGATAATCATCCTCCACCTTTGTCAGTGCAACAACCTTGATTCTACGATCTCTGTCAAGTTTTGAAAACTTGGATTCGTAATCATTCGATTTATCATTTACTTCTCCAAACGGACGTGTAATGAAATCACCAAGTGTTTGAAATGTCATCTCTTCCACCTCACAGGTTAATTAATACTGGTACTTCTTATGGTTCCAGCTTGCCATTACAACCTGGTTACCAATTTCCATAATGGAAAGAAGCTCTGTTGTAGCAGAAAGAATCTCTGCATCAGTCTTCATGCTATTAATGACATCATTTGTAAAATTCATAGTTGCCAGATCAAATACACGTCCATCAATCATAGAGATGTATACCATGAGTTCTGCAACGCTGATACTATTCTTCATCTTGGAATCTGCGAATAAGATGTTATCACTATTGATATACTTCACAATCAGTTCTGCCAGATAATCCTCAGGGATATTGATTTCATAATCCTTGAGTTCACTAGCAATGCTTCTAGCAGATGCTTTGACATCAGAACCTTTACTGAATCTATCAGCTGGAATATTATCATATCCTCTACCATCATCAGATGCCGGGAATGCATTGTTCATAACCTCAATATAGACGTTCATGAACCCCTTACCAATAGCAGATAAAATGAAACAACGTACTGCATCGGTCTCATCTAACAGCATATCATGCACGATCTGGATAAGGGTAAGGTTACATCCTTTGATATATCCATACTGATATGCAGACTCGGCAGCACGAATTGCATCATCTGCAGAATCTTTAAACATGTTACGTGAAAGATCTGATTCCCCACCAACATAAAGAGTTGCCATCTTCATACGAAGAGAGCAATAACGTTTCTGGGCATCGTATACTTCTCTTGTATATGTACCAAGTTCCTTGAACTTCTCGATTGCTGCATCAAGAGATGTCTTTGCATCAGCAACTGCCAAATCATACATGGTCTTGTCGTAATGTGAATTGTTAAAGATTGATTTCTTCTTGAATCCAAGTGAGCAGGAATCTGTAAAACCAAGTGTATATATACATCCATTCTTCCGGTCTTCATTTACGAAGTTGTTTGTACATCTAACCAGTGTCGTGTGATCATTATTCTGTAAAATGCCGATGCCGTCGATTCCACGATCAAAGCAATTGATATATGATATAAGTTCTCCGTCAGTATCATTATACTTCTCAATCAGATCCATCTCCATAGTACGATCAACAACTGTTGTACCAAGAATCATTGCCAGGTCAGAGATGCTTTCCAGTGCAGCCTTTGTGCTGTTGAAATAATTCACCAAGATAAGGTTTGCAGTTCCAGTAGCCTGATACTCTGCAAGAATATCTCTCTTAATGGTTCCGTTTAATGCAACTTCATCGAACCATGGTGCCAAACAAACCAGCTTACGTCCACACTTACGTGAGATATCGGTCAGTGGTTTGATAATCTTGGCATAATCATTTCCGGTTACTTTTACACCGAAAATAATAACATCTGCATCTTTGTATTCGCCAGTCATATTCTCAGTGTTTACATACAGCTTGTCTGCAAGCTGTGCATTTAACTGGAAGCCATCACTGATATCACAGTATGTATCAAGACCTTCGGATTTCTCACATACAATAGATGGGAATCCGATTTCACGGTATGCTTTTGTAATACCATCCACCAGACGCTGATCCCCATTGGTTGAAATAGATACAATCTTTTCAATAATATCGATCAGATTCTCTGATGTAATTGGTGTTGTTTCAGCTTCTAATTTTTCGATGATCTCATCTTTGATAGAATCATAGATTTCCATGAAATCCTTTGGACGGATACGTTTTCCATTTACCACAACGCAGTTTCCAGAATGTGGGTCTGGAAATAACTCCTGGAAGATTTTATTGGTTGCAACAATTGCAGATGTTGTACCATCACCAACTGCGTAATTTAACTTGCCACAGATATCTTTGATAAATCCTCCAATTACTTTATCCAGTTCACAGCTTTCCCCGATGTCAAACTCAAGATTCCGGCAAACAGTAAAACCGTCTTTTGTTACATCTTTATATGGATAATTTGCAATAATTGTAGGTGATCCATAAGCACCTAATGTCTTCTTTAAAATATCATTGTAAGTTCCAAAAATGGTTTTCACACGGCATAAAAACTCATTCTTATCTATCACGTTTAATGCCGGTGCCTCTGTACAAGTAAGTGATCTATAATGACCTCTTCCTACTCCAAGACTTACATCACTAAATCCTTCTTTAGCCATTTTTTATATCCTCCTTTATTTCGTTCTTTAATTGGCTGTTTGACCTTAAATCGGTTTTCAATCCTAGTCTTCCGTCGCAAAAAACTGATCCAGTTTAAAGACAGCTTCCTTATGCAATGCATCAAAATCAATGATGAACTTTCCATCTTCTGTATTATATCCATATTCCTGGGGGATGATAACCGAAGAATATGCTAATTTTCCAAGAGAATCAAGCACATTGATATTCGTAATATCAGAAAATACATAGGTAGAATCTTCTGGTACACGTTTTAATGCTTCATCAATTGGTCCAGTTAATATTTCACCATACTTCATGATCGGTTCAAAGGTTGTATTGATGTCTTTGATTACCGATGGATTGTTGGTTGGATACCAGATGAAGAATTTCTTTACGAGAAGATTGTCACTGTCAAATAACTTCAAAAGGACATTTCCCATATTGATCAGTGGGGCTGTTGATAATAATTCTGGAACCTCTGCAATCTGTTCATCTAAGATACGATCCAGCTCTGTTGATTTAATATCTCCTCGTTTATCTTCTTTGATCAGATCCATGAGTGGATTCTGATGTTTTCTTGCAACATACCAATCTCCAACTTCACTCACACTAAGCTTGTTGATTTGTGAGATATCATATAACATATGATCTTCATGTTTCCGCATTGCCATAATTAATGGATAATAGGTGACTTTGATTAAGTCCACATATTCAATGAATATTGATGCAGAATTTAAGAATACTTCCTGGAACGAAACAACCCGTTCTTTTTCATTACTCATTTCTTTTTCTTCCTTTCATTTATGGGGTAAAAAGTCTGAGACAGATTTTCATTCTCTGTCTCAGACCAATCCTTAATTGAATGGGAACTCGTATTCGGTTCCTGATCCACCGAATCCTGATGTTGCAGGATTTTCAGGGAGCTGCGTTGACTGATGGTTTCCAGCATTTCCTCTACGACCTGGGAATAATGCTTCCAGATATCTATGAGCATGCTCCTGCAGTCCGAATGTCTGAACATGGTTTCTTAAAATATCCATGAAAACATCGAATTCTCCACAAAGGGAATCTTCAATAGACTCACCACCGGCTGTTGGGTTATAATCCAATAAGATCGGTGTTCTGTTAAATGTGTATCTTGTTACATTTTCTTCTGTTGTTCCCATTTCACTTACGTTCTTTGCAATTGATACTGAAATTGCAAGATCTTTTGATTCTTCCGGGTTCAGCTTACATACTTCGATACTGAATACACCAGGGAGTGTTCCTGTATTACGGTTTCCACCAACCTGAACACCGATTGATTTAACGGCGCCATCTGGGAGTTCTTCTTTACCGTCTACATATTTCTTTAAGTATTTATCATATCCTTTCACTAAAACAGCAATCTTTGTTGCTGATAATGCAGTGTTAATACGATGATCACGGTCATATCTGGTAATTCCATTTGCATCCTGACCGAGGGATGGTGTCCAGCTAAGGGAAACTTTATCGTTCCATAAAGCTGTTGTAAACATTACGTCATCACCGAAAAATGACTGTAATGATGTGTTAATATTAGGTCTCTGATTTGACGGTGCCTGACCGCCCATCTGGTTGTTAAACATGTTTTTGTCCTCCTTTTAAACCATGTACTTTATTATCTTTTACCCGGAGCTTTTGATAAATCATTGTAATCCGGGTTAGGTACGGCAATTTTTATGAATTGCTTCATGTAATTAAGAAGTGCTATCTGATTTTGAATCACTACAATTTGGGATGTACATACACTTGCTAAATTGGCTGCAGTTGTACAGCTAACATCTCCTGTACATATACTGCTCTGTGCTGAACTACATACACCCTGTAATGAACTAAGACTTCCTTTTAATGCTTCTATCTGTGAATCAATCTTTTTCACGTCCCAATTATCACTCATTCTAGTTTTCACCTCATAAAAGATTCTCAGATATATCATAGTACCTGGGAAAATAGCATTTTAATCCTCAGCTGATACATCTTCCTCTGACGCATTCTCATCATGACACTTCTGCAAGATCATGGTGATAATCTTACACTCGATCTCTGTTTTTGTTACATCATCCATAAGTGTCGGATACAATTCAACGAAGTTACCATTGATATTAAAATCATCATATTTTTCATTGACGAAATCATTCTCAAGGTTTGCATCGTCACCTCTTGATAATTCCATGAAATCATCAACGGTGATTGTATCATCATGTAAGATGAGATTAATAGTATCTTTAATAGATGCCATAATTGTGATGTAGCTTTCATCATGAACATTATTCTTGAAAGTATTTGTTGCAACATCTTTCTTCTTTGGTAATGCATCTGCAAGTGCATCTTTGTGCTTGTTGATGTAATTGTAGATAAATCGGGTATAATTATCTTTTAAATTGATAATAAAGAACCGGTATGTATAATGAATCAGCTGAAGCTGCTCATTCTCTGACATATCTTCAAGATATGGGAATCCGAGAGATAATTTATTTTTAAAGATATCTCTCATGAAAGAAATGAACTGATCATAAAGTTCAGTGATTTCTTCTTCGTTTTCTTCATCCATATTATTCTTTGTAACCACCCATCTTGTTTCAAAGGTCTGTACAAAGTCATTTTTACCATATTCAGTTGGATTCTCGAATTGCTCTCTAATGGAGTCTTTGATCATAGATAATGGGAGTTCTGAGAGAATCAGTTCTCCATCATCTTCCTGAGATTCATAATCGTATCCTTTATAACCTTCCAAATTCATAGTTACTTTTTAAGCTCCTTCCCTATTTATAGTTTTCCGACGGTACCATTTACAACAGGAACCACCAAATCATCTACTGGTCTAGGTGGTGTTTCCCGAACGGGCGGTCTCATCGGCATATTTTCATTTAATCCTGGTCTTGTAACATCAGATGGATCATGTGGTCGCATCTCTGGTCTGTGCCCTGGAATTGGTTCACCTGGTCCAGGATGATGCTTCTCCGCATATGGCGGAATATACCTTGGTCCAACCTGACCTGGCAAATCTATACCTGGTGCTCTATGAATCTCATGATGATCAGGCATAAACTCTTCATTTTGTCTATTGGCTTGATGTAATTCTGGATGGTACTTACCACATTCAGCTATTGCTGATGGTGATGGCTTTGGTAATTCATATTCATCCGGTTTTGCAACTCTGCTGTGAATTGTTGGTTTCTTTTCTTCTTTTACGTCTGGTCTATATTTACAAGTAAGATTCTTGCAATTTACCAGATCTGATGTTGCAAGTCCACAATGAACGCATGGATCTGCTGTCATTGGTTCTGTTTCACAAGTCATCTGTTTTGCAAGATTAACGGTCCATGCAAAGGTATCTAAATGACCACAATTACAGCAATGTAACGTGTAGCCTACATGTGTACCATCTTTTTTACGAATGTGATCGATCACTTTTTTATCTTTAGAACCACAAAACTGACATTTCCATCGATTGATGCGGCTCTGATTCATATCTGTTGCCATAAATTTTATATCTCCCTTTCATATGCTTTCTATACTTTAATATGACTGTAAAAATCACGATAAAAATAAAAAGGACGTAATATTTTTTATTACGTCCTTTTTTATCATGTTTTGTTTTCTCGCTATCTTGTCTTCTGACAATATGAAGCAGACACAAATCCTGTGTACTTACCATATTCTACATAGTACCATGTAGCACCAGCCTTATCTGTGGAGTAGTATCCATGACAGGTAACTTTTCCATCCTTCGGAATAACGGTAATGATAGCATTATGTGTACTAGCTCCTGAACGAAGTCTAAGTGCAGTGGATACTTTGTAGTTTCCAGCAAATGCCTTGTTCTTCTTATCTGCAGAAGCTGTGTTACTCTTAGAGTAAGTTACAACATTTGTTTTTTTAGATGGTCTCTTTGTTTTAGATACACCAGACCATGTCCTCCGGAATGCTTCAAAGGTTCCATACTTCTTCTTTAACTGGCTTGGAGTAGATCCCCATGTGGAAAGCTGAAGATGCGGCAAGTCTTTGATAGACTTCCAATCACCACCCCATTCCAGTCCGAGCTTCTTTCCAATTGCTCCAACTTTGTTGAAGGCTTTTGTTGCATTATTGTATACATCATCAGAGGTCTTTCCATCACCATCGATATCCATCTTCAGATAGAAGTCGAAAGCAACACCCCACTGATGCATAGAGGAATAGCTCTTACCTCTTGCGTTGGTAACGATACTTCCAGGAGCAGTTCTTCCTTTTGCATATAAAGCATCCTGCTCAGCAACGGTTCGTAAGCACTCACCGATTTCAATTGTAATTCCTACGGCTTTACATTCTTTGATCAACTGCTTGATCTTTGCCTGTAAAGTAGGATGAAGTTTTGTGACATCTCTTCCCATGTATAATTCCTCCTTTATTCATCTACTTTAATTGTGTTGTGGATAATCTCTTTAATAATATAAAGAACGATCGGGGTACAGAAGAATACTTCTAAATTCGCATCATCGAGATTCATGATCTCGTCTGCTATATCAAGAGAAATATCGTTAATCGTAAGGTCCTCACCACGAGCATATCTTTGAATCAGATCTGCGGTAACAGTCTTGGTTGGACCATTGATACGAATGGATTCTGCAAATTCATTCGTTAATACATGGTATCTGTTTTTCCCAGAAGGATCAAATAGCTTCGGAATATCCATGATGAGTACAGATTCATCCATCCATCTGTGGAATGCCGTTTGCGAATTGGACGTTCCATTAAATACCGTATAATCAAAGGTACTAAGTTTATCCATTTTACGAGTTTCAATAAACCGGTAAATGGTCTTCTGATATTTGATTCTTCTTCTCGGATCTTCAAACTGTTCCATCATAAATAATGAGTCAATCTCATTCTTTCGTTTAAAGATCTGATGTCCCATGATAAAATCAAGCTGGAATGGATCAAATAACTTTCTTCCATTTCCAAAATCCGCTAAGAAGCAATTGTATCGTTCATTGTAATAGAATATCATGTATGTTTTTGCAATTTCATCATACATTGCATCAATCTCTTTGATCTTCTTATCAATATCAGATTGAATGATGGATTTCTCACCCGTACCAATATTATCATAGATACATGTATATGTATCTTTTGTCTGCTTTTTCAGCTGATCCTTGAGTTCTGGATCATTGTATTCCAACATGTATGAGATTTTATAACATCCACTGGATACAGTTGTATCATATTCAACTGATGTTACCCGGAAAAGAAAATGCTCCGGCAAATGTGGAATGATAAAGTAATCATTCTGTAATGGCTTTATCGTATTTGCCATTATGATGGCATCACTTTCAAATTGTGTATCAAGACCCTGATCTTCAACAGCCGTTTGGAGAACCATCTGATCCATTCCATATAACGGAAGATCATTGATCTGTTCAAACTTTATCGGTGATTCTGTTCCAATTATCTCTGTTACATCACCATATCCAGGGTCTGTTGTTGATGATGATCCCTTTATATGAAAATACGTTACAGGGACAAATGACTTATCCTGAAATCTACGGGTTGGAGATTTCAATCGGTCTTCATACTGCAGTATGTTCTTTTTGACCATACCAACTTCATCGATCATTGTAGCCAATTTTCATCACGCCCTTTCTATATAATATCATTAATATTTTGTTTTTAGGGGGTATGGTCCCCACAAGGCTGGAGGACCTTGTGGGGATTTGGATAAGGAAAATTAATGTAATGGAATATGTAATTCATGAAAACGAATTATGTTGCATAGATCGTTTGGGAAGTAGTAATTTACAATACTTACGATCTATAATATTGTTATCCAATAAAAAATAGTGGTGCATAGACCAACGGGAGTAGATCTATGCACCTTTACGGAATTGTCTTTGAGGGATCCTTGTGGTGATCCCTCAAAAATATAGTAATCTCTTATGTAAATTTGTATTTTGTGGTTACGAACGCCGGCAAAGGACTTTTATTGTCCTATTACCGGCGTCCATAACATCATGGTTAGGGAGGTGTGTTATTTCTGACCGGATGTCGGTTAAACCGACTATGCATAAGTGCATTGTTGTGCCGTTGCAAGGCGATGATTTACAGGTTAATTGGTCAGAAATATAAACACCGAAGAAGAATAAATCTTCTTACATCTTTGTAACCTCTGCATTATTTTTTAATTTATGCATGATCTGCAGTCTCATCTTCAGAAGCACTATGATCACCGGTGGTATCTCCAGTAGGTGGATTTGTGCTTGTATCACCCTCAGACTTGGATTCACTGTTGCTCTGGCTCTGAGATTCTGATGTTGATGGTGCAGGGTCTGCGGTATCAGATGCAGACTGTGAATTGTTCTTGGCATCTGTTGTACTTCCTTGTGAATCATCTTTGGATGTATCAAGCTCTGAATGATCCGTTGACTCAGTTGGGGTGGTTTCACTTGTTGATGTATCTGTATTGCTCTCAGATTTATCGCTGGAATCATTCTTACCTCCGCTTTCACTAGGAGTTGGTGTAGGTGTTCCTGAGGAATCAGAACCAGGAGTATCTGGTTTGGAATTTCCACCATGTTCAGAATCTACATCACTCTTATCGTCCTTGTGATCAGGATCAAGAGTTCCGGTACTTCCATCATCTCCAGATGGTTTATTTGCTTCTGCATTCTTATCCAGAATTGATGTGATATCTGTACGATCTGCAACTACAAAGTAATCGTTCATATCAATTGCGATGTGAATATCAAACTCAGTCGGCGCAGTATCTAAATAGATAGGATCAATCTGGAATCCTGCAGTCGCAGTATCATAAAGAACCACAAAATCTTTAGATAATGGATATGGTTCATTGTAGTAAGCAATTGATGGATGATCATCACGTTCATGAATATCTGTATATTTCTGCTGTACTAAGCTGATACGATCGATGACGAGAACATAATTACTTTGTCTATGTCTGCTAATTCCAATTGGTGCAGATTGCACATAGTTTCTCTTAAAAGTAACTACTCCAGTGGATGCTGCCCAACGAGATACATACTCATTGTCATCAGTTAATCCCAGCGGGAATAATACTGGTTTTAATCCAGTATTCTGTACAATTGCTCCCTCATCAACAACTGCCTTTGGGGAATCAATCGTTCCTGAGATAAGGCGATAATTAACGATCATTTTGGAATACTCGCTATTTAAACCTGTAATCTCAGTTGTCTTGTCGGTCTCTAATTTTGCAATTGCATTTTTTACAACTTCCTGATTGGATAATGCATTTTCTGTAAGATTACTCAGATTTACTGAGATATCATATCTGCCAGAACCAAAACATCTGGAACTTACAGATCCAGCATTTCTTGGTGCATATACAATTCCACGAAGATTATGCTCATTTGCAATCATTTCGTAGATGGTATCGTTGATGATACCATAATATCCTCTACTCATACTTTTTTCTTCCTTTCTATTTTTAGTCATCATCTTCTACCGGCTCAAAACGATACTGCTGAGTATACTGTGGATACTTGTCCAGGGGATACTTCTTACGGTCTACTTCTGAAATAAACTCTGCGTATCTTCGAACAAAAATATCACCATATTTTATGTGTTTTTCCGGGTTATTATAAAGTGCCTGATAAATGACCTGCCTTTCGTAATTGTCAGTATCATGTGCATCCATTGTGATAATCTTATATGTATAAAGATTATTCTGCTTCTCTGATGTTGTTAATCCACCGTATTTGAAATGATGTACGACGGTTCCTGCTGTTAATATTCTGCTCATAAAAAGTCCTCCTTGCTATTGACATTATGCATGTCGTGATGTTTTTAGTATCTTCTTTTTATTGTAATCAGAATCGAAATTCTCCATGTATTTAAAGGCAATTTCAATCCTTGGTTTACACGAATACCATTTTCTCGAGATTCCTTCAATGATCAAAGCATCATCAAATAACAAAACACCTTGTGTCATATCAGAATATGTTTTTGCCAGATTATCAAAATCTGGTTTTTTCACAGGTCGAATAAGTCCAAGCTCTGCAAGAACTTGGTTTACCAGACTCATATCACTTGGAATCGGAAGATATGAGTCACAGTAAAATTTACATGGTGTATCGATAATTGGTATATTTAAAGTTTCTTTGTAGAAGTTCTTAAAGAACCTCTTGTTATCAGCTGCTCCATTCACATAAAAATGACCATTCAACGATCGTCTTGGTCTTGGAGAAGCTTTTGGGATAAGGTAAATTACATACTTTACTGTCTTCCATTTAATTCCCTGAATACGTTTAATTTCTCCATCTACAGGAGCAAACGTTTTTTCTGCATTCTTTGCTTGTGACATGAGAAACTTTAATCGTTCCTCTTTATCCGTGGGAACAAGACCATATTTCTCATCATATTCCCGAATATCTTTCTTTGCCATCTCTTTTATTCTCCTGGTTGATTTTATAAACCTGTAAAGCTCATAATAACATTGTCTATACTCTGTGTGATATTATCCATGATATTGGATGGAGTATCTTTTACGTTAGCAACCGTGTTATTCCAAATCATAGAAACTTTCTCTTTCAGCTGAGACTGGATAAGGTTTAATCCACAAGTTGTTCCTAAGAAGTTTACAAGCGATGTGTTGTTCAAGAATAAGAGTGGGTTATTTGCAGGTGTCATAGCCATATCAGAGTATAGGTCTGTAATCGTTGCGGTTACATCGACCTCTGTATATAATCCATCGGAGTTTACATTTCCATCTGTAACATCCATCTTGATTTCAAGTTGTGTAACACATCCAAGATTTACTGTCCATGCTCCAGGCATATATGCTTTTACAAGGAATGGAGAACCATAACTGTTTGATGTGGTAGCTCGTGGATATGCAAGGGCTACCCAATGCATCATAGGAACGATACATTCTGTATACATACAAAGTTTGTTTCCATATGGTGCTTTATAGTGAGCAGTAATTGTATGTGATTGTGACATATCACATCCAGACCAGATATCTGGCATCATAACGTTATCGCCACGGATAATTGCTTTACCAGATGACATCAGTCTTTGTACTAAGGAACTTGCACCCTGGTTTACCGTACCAACAGCTCCACCAAGTCCTTCACTAATCGCACTTAATGCTTTATCTCCAAGAGATTGAATCTGATCGCTATCAACACCACCAGAATCCAGAAGGAATCCAATGTCTTTCATCCTTCCAGATGCAGAATCCAGTGCCTGTTTAAATGCAGATTGCTGAGTGGTATTAGAAACTCCGTATGACATAGATGCGGAATCACTGTCCACATAAAACTGGATGTAGTTCTTTCTTGACATTGCAGTTTCACATAAATCCAGAAGATCAGCATCCATATTTGCATCATTATCAAAGAAATCAATTCCATGTCCAGAATATGTAGCTTTCGTATTCTCAGCTTTCAATTCTTTGATAAGTTTTGCTTTCTTCTTTTTGCTTGCTTTTGACTTGTTGATCTTACTGATTTCTTTCTTTACATATTTTGCAGTCTCTTTTTCTGCTTTCTTTGTAGCTTTTACACTACTATTGATTGCTTTCTTAATGAAAGTTGACGCAGACTTCTTTGCGGATCTGGCGATAGAACCTGCAGTTGATTTGTATGCTTTCCCATTCCATCTGTAATTCTTCCAATCGAATGTCTGGAAGTTTACATCTTTGCTGTTGATTTTGTAGCCTGTATTTGATCCAAGATCAAGGAATCCAGCTGCAGTTCTACATAAGATATTTACATACTGGTAGTAATCTACAAATGCTGGTTGGAAGTCATATAATTTTAAATCATCCTCAGTGGATGATCCGATGAGTGTCTTAATCGGTTTAAAGTTACCATTGGTTGCATCAATAAATGCGTTTGTGACACTCGTTTTGTCTTTTGCACCAGGAAGATATTTCGGTTTTCCTGGTATAATTGTAAGAATAGGTGCATTCATCAAAATATTCTCAGTGTATTTTCTACCGAGAGTTTTTGACACTCCTGGGACCCTGTGATCAACCGTTGGTAAGAACTGAAACGGTAATCCCATAAGTTGCATAGTAGCCGATAATGACTGGTTACTAGAGGTATTGGATCCATATTGAGCAATACGACCTTTCGTATAGTTTATCTGTTTTACAGCCATACTACATCATACCTTTCTTAGATATTTCGTATACATATACGGTTATCAAACTGTTTTTACGGTAAATAATCCAGGGCATTTGCCCTGGATTATCCATTTTAATATCCTCTAGCAATTTTTGCTGCTAATTTCGCATTGCTAGAATCGGATGGAGTTGAGTCTGAACTACTGTTGTTACTTTGTGTAGTATTTTTGTTGATGATTGCAGTCTTACTGTTATTCACAGAAGTTGCACTCTGATTATTCTTGATTGCTTCAAGGTTACTGGTGTTAACACCGATTTCCTTAAGTACATCAATCATGCTCTCCATCAACGCAAGTGCTTTTGTATCAAATGATGAATCTGTTGACTTATTTACATTTGCATTTGATCCTACACCATAGTTCATCTTTTCCTTTGTTGATAAAGTTTTCTGGTTACTTAATGATGACGAGAAGTTCTTAGAGGAAGATCTAGCTACTGGTAATGACTTCGTAGTAGTCTTTCCGAATCCACCAGTTGTATATGGACGTTCATAAGAAACAGGACCATCACCTTTTCCACCGCCAGCATATGTTTCATAGAACTTCTTGGCATATGCGACTCGTTTCTCAATCATTGGTTTTCCAGCACGCTCATATGCACCCTCGAACTGTCGTGTTGCCATACCAACATCACTGGACTGTTTCCATTGTGTGAACGTTGTTGGAGTTGCACCAGCATTGGATAATGTGGAGCCAGCAATTCCTTTTCCATATTTTACATCTTTACCGAAGTATTGGTTGATTCCTGGGGAATTTAATTCCTTATTGATAAACTCTGCCTGGATAGCAGCATCTGTCCACTGTTTTCCTTTACTTGTAGCGTAATCATAAAGGCTTTTCCATCTGCCTGTCTTCTGGTCATAACGCTCCCATTGTGCAAGTCCACCTGCAACTCTACCCTTAGTATTTGCTGGATTTAATCCAGACTCCTGCTGGAGGTTACCTAAGATAGCAGCGGTTGCGGCTTTCGAATATCCAGCTTTTCCTGTGAAGTAATTCCACAATGTCTTTGCTACAGTTCCTGCATTGACAGCAGCTGGTACGATACTAGAATCATCACTACTTCCACTTGATGAGGAAGATGCATCATTCCATGTGATCTGGGAAGCATCATAATTTCCACTCACTGCGCCATTTAATACTGCAGTAGAGTATTTGCTAAATACATTTGTTACATTTGAGAGGAGATCTGTAATACCACCTGAAGAACTACTATCAGAAGATCCTCCAGATATAACATCTCCGCCAGTTCCAGCATTTCCTGGTCTCCAAACAGCGGTATATCCTTGTGGATGCCCGGTTACAGTTGCTCCTGGACTACCTAAGGCTTTTGTACTACCACCATTGTAAACGTAATGCCGACCACCTTCGTTTCTACAGAAGATTTCCACATGACCATTTCTGGTAATGATATCACCTTCTTTTAAGTTATCCCATCCGGTCCATCCACCATAAGTGAATCCATCTTTGATTGCTCCTTTGCTTAAGAGAGAAGAAGATGTAACATTCTGTCCCTCAGGAATTGCTCCATAAATACGAAGCATACAACCAACAAGACCGGAACAGTCTGGTCTCAGTCGAATTGTCTTTCCATTGTAATTAATGGTCATTGATCCTGACTGATTATATGTCGGATGCTGTGCAGCAACTAATTTCTTTACCGATTTAACAATCGATAACCAATCACCACTAACACCACGACCACCAAATTTCTTAAACACTTTTCGTGCAATTGCTTTACCAAATCCACCAATGGAACCTCTGCGTTTTCCATGACCACCGTTAAATGACCATGCTTCAGATGTTTCATTTGCAAGTTTATTTGGATTATATGCTTTGGAATATTCTTTTCCTCTTGGGTCATTGACAAGGATGTTTCCATTCTTATCTGTTCCAACAGCAACGACATAATGTCCAGCCTTTGTGTAAGCACTAGATTTATTACCGTCAGAATATCCATTTAATACTACTGAGTTACCGTTTGCTACCTGATTCTTGACGTAATCTGCTGATGGATTCACAACGTCCTGATGATCAAGACCATATGCATCACCTGCATAATCAATGAATCCGGCATTTGTTCCTGTTTTATCACGGAATCCAGTCTTTGAAGCAAGATCAGCCATTGAGGTAGGTGTTACTTTACCTCTTGTCTGCTGAGATACTGCCATAGCCATAGCAGTTGGTCCACAACCACTATCACCCATAGTAGCACCATCTTTTGCCTTACTAGATTCATAAGAACGTGATTTCCATTTCGAATCATTCTGTGAGAAGTATTCAGCACCATTCACTTCTTCTGGATCTGGTTCATCACCACGACCGCCACGTCCGAAATTCATGATCTTAGTTCCAATATTATTAACTGCATTACCAACTTTACTTCTTACAGATTTTGCATCATTCACAACAGTATCTTTTGCGTTTAATGCTGTATCTTTGACAGCATCAATTTTATCACCAATGAAATCAGAGAACGTTTTTAATGCACGTCTGATATTAACATAGATCTTTAATGCACTCTTCATGATTGGAGCAACGATCTTACCAATTATGCTGTCATCACCAAATTTCTCCTTATTAAATCCTGACATATCCTTATCTGGATCTGTGTAGGATAAAAGATTACTTGCATAGGATTTGATCTCAGTTCCAACATCTTTCATCTTATCGACAGTTGATGTGATCTTATCATGGATTATATCACCAACTTTATGGATTGCGGTACCTGGCACAAGAGTAAGTTTACTGATTCCAAGAATACCATTTACAAATCCAGCAATCGGAGTTCCATCTGCAACTTTTGGCTTGTATTTAATAATACCTGATAAGTCTCCAGATTTCATGAGGCTGTACATTTCTTTTACAGTATTTGATGATCCAGCTCCAACGGATTTAATTCCATTGATAGTCTTATTAATTGTGGATTTAATTCCATTTCCAATGGTATGCATTAATGCATTTGGATAATGGAAAATCTTATCAACTGTAAGAATTCCATTTGTAAATCCTGACATTGGATTATCTTCATTAATACTGACAGAATATGCATTAAGAGTCTTAATACCACCACTGGATGCCTTAGATATCTTTGACATCTCAGTCTTGATGTTGCCAGAACTCTTTTTAACTTTATCGAATTGACCACTAACGAACTTCTTTATGTTATTGCCTACAAGATGCAAGAATGTGCTTGGGTACATGAAGAACTTATTTACACCAACAGCAGCTTTTGAAATTCCAGCTAATGGGTTATCATCACTTGGTTCATACTTATAACTATTTAATGCCGTAAGATTACCAGCCTTCGCAATAGATTGAAGTTTATCTTGTTGGCTCCTGATATCCGCAGAGGCTTTTACTACTTTCTCTGCATTTTTAGATACAAACCCACCAATTGCTTTTCCAGCTTTCTTAAGAATACCAGACGCAATTAATGGCACGAAGCTTACAATCTTTGATCCATTCAAAAGTCCACTAACGAGTCCATGCATTGGGTTATCTTTCTTCATTGGGTTTACATCTGCTGAGAAGTATCCTTTGAAGTCGATATCTTTGTTATTGAAGTTCTTCTCGATCTGTGCCTGTCCTGTTCTGATTGCAGAATTAACATCACCAATCTTTTTGATGAATCCACCAATTGTTTCACCGGCTCCTTTTGCAAAACTTGTAACAGATGATTTTACTTTTCCAACAAGTTCTCCACCCTTGTTATAGGCTTTCTTCCCAAGGTCAACGACTGCACCAGCTGCTTTACCAGCGGTACTTCCGATTGCATGACCAACAGATTTCAGACCATTCTTGATTCCACCCTTGGTAGTTTTCTCCATATTGGATACATCTACAGAATCTTTTGATACAACACCAATCTTTTTACCATCAGCTCCGTATACCTGATACTGGTTATCACCAATATTTGCATATACATTACCATTGGCATCTTTGTATGATGTTTTACCAGCAACGAATCCTTTGACTGCTCTCCAACCTTTGGTTACACCTTTACCAACTCGAGAACCTAATGACTTATTTTTATCTGCATTCCAGTCATCAAAACCTTTGTAGGTTGCCTTGTATTTTCCAGATTTTACACCAGCTTTATATTCCTCAGCTGTCATATCTGAACTGATGTTTCCAAGTTTCTTTTGTGTTTCATAGTTCTTATCAAGCTCTTTGTCCTGATAATCGAGGTATGCATTCTTCCACTCACTCTGTGCCTGTGCAAGAGCATTGTCCTTCTTATCGCTACTCATTGCTTTGTAGATTGTACAAGCGATGATATTGAGCATATCAATACCAAGTACATCAGCAACTAATCCGCAAACAACATCAACTACTGCACCTGTTACAGTACCAGCAGTAAATCCATTGAATGCTGCAGAAATAAGACGCATCTTTGCATCAACTTTATCCTGGCTAACCTGGAATAATCGTGCGGTTGCACCTTTTCCACCACCATTAATAAGTCCGAGTGTTACGAATGCTGCAGTAGATAAACCAGCAGTTGCAACTTCAAGAGATCCCTTTCCAGCAAATATCTTGGAAATTTCACCTGAAATCTTACCGAATTTATCCATGATACAAGATGTTACATTTGTTAAAACTTTTTTGATTGGACCTTCTACGGTCTTTGAACTTACAGATGCTTTCTCCGCACATTTTGTAGCAATCTTTTCAAAGAATCCTGAAATGATCTTACATACTTTGCTAGCACCTGCTTTGTTTGCATTTTCAGCAACTTTCTCGACAGATTCTGTTGTTACTTTTCCTTTCACTGCTTTAGAAGCAGATTCCACAACTTCATCTTTTCCAGCACCGATAATACGGTTCTTTACTTTATTTGCAAGTCCACGAATACCTTTTGTTGTATTTGCAGCGTCATCTGCATGAGAAGCAACCTGTGCAGCTTCTTCACCAAGTTTAACAGAACCATCTGGGTTCAATGCTAGACCGTAATAGTTAATTGCATCGGATGCAGCAGCTTTACCAGCCACTTTTCCTACAACTCGATTCTTCGCTTTTGATCCAATTCCCTTTGCAAAGTTTGCAACTTTTGTTGCACCTTTCTTTGCTACGTTAATTGCAGGTTTTGCTTTCTTTACTCCAGTACGAGCACCATTTGCAAGAAGAGATGCTCTACCACCAGACTGTGCATCGTATTCTCCATCATCCAATACGAAATCTGCAGCAGCAGATACAAATTTTCCATGGAATAAATCAGATGTTACAGTTGCCTGTCGATCAATCTGATGTCCAAGTTGTTCCATTGCTGTATTGCCGTTATCTCTGGCATTGTTCTTACTCGTCCATTCTGCTTGACTAGCCATGGACGATAAGATACTTCCAACAGCACTTGCAATACTTGTGATTCCATTGATGATTGTGTCTTTGTTATTCCATAAGAATGGAAGTAATGCAATAAGACCAGCACCAATCAAACCTTTCTTACTGAAGATGGTTTCCCATAAGCTATGATGTTTCTTGTTTCCTTTACCCATTGCAAGTAATGCTTTTAAGATTCCTTTTTGGGTATTGTCACGATCTGTTTGTTTTTCTTCCTCTGCTTTCTTCGCATTTGCAAGTAACTGAGTTGCATAAGTACCACGTTGCTCAGCTTGATTCATATCATCTCTTTCTTTATCGCTATTACGCTTAAAGATATTAAGAGTTGACATTTTTTCTTTTGCTTTTGAGAAGAAGTTTGTTATATGAGAAAGAGCACTATCTTCGATTCCAGATAATGTTACCTTGATACCGCCATTCTTCTGGGATAATACTTTACTATCCTGATTTGGTACAACAATTTCAGCACCAGCAGGATCAGATCCACCTTCACCAACAAGGTAGGTCTCACCTTTCTTCATATCACCACCATCAGCACGCTTGTGGTTTTTGTCGATATCCTCTCCGAGAGCAGCACTTAAAAGTGCTTCATCGTCATCATCCAGATTCGGTCTCATCTTAAATAATCCTCTAAGAGAAGCAAGGATGCCATTTTTCCGGATTGACTGTGCAACTTTATCAGAAGTTGACGTTCTGGTGTTATCCAGTTCATCAACTACTTTATCTCCCCAATTCTGGACATGCTCTAATAACTCGTCATTATCCTTTGGAAGATCTGCAGCAGCTCCACCATGTTTTCTATTATATTTCTTAAGACCAGCAGCTTTTTCACCAGCAGCCATGTCATCTCTCTGATCTCCTAAGAAATCAGCGATTTCTGCATCACTAGCTCCATCTGCTTTCTTACTACGATAGGTCTTATACAAGACATCATAGATACTGTCTAATTTCTGGTTGGTCTTCATTTCCTCAGTTAAATGACGAACTTCCATATCTGTGGATGTTTCACCATGACTAAGAATTTCTGACCGATTCTTCTTCAGAATCTCTGCACGTTTCTGTTCTGGAGTCTGGTCAAACCTACGATTATCATTTGTTCCAGCCCAGTTGATCTTCTTACCGGCAACAGCTTCTGCCTTTGCCATAGTATCTTCGGTAAAGAATCTCTCATCATATCCGAGGATCTTTGCCATCATTCTACGGTTTTTATCAAGGTTTCTTCTGTCTCTTCGATCTTCTTTTGCTTTTCTTCTAGCTTCTCTTGCTTCTTCACGTCCCTGTAAGAATTCTTTTGCATTTACATCATCTTCATTATCAATTCGACGTTGACGAAGTGCTTTTCCAATCTTTGATACTAGACCTGGGTTACGTGCTTCTAATTTATCCTTTGCTCTACCAGCAAGACCTTTTACGGTACCACCAACAACACCGACACCTTTTGCACCAAGTTTTAAGATACTTAATGCACCTTTTCCGATAATTTTAATTCCACTGGCAATTTTCTTTCTCGTGAAACTAAATAAGTTTTCCAGTCCTTTACGGATAAATCCTTTCTTGTGAATTGCCCGCTTATAAAGAGCACCAACTAATTTAAATGGTGCAGTTACAATTGCTTTGGTTCCCTTGTACACAAAGTCAGTTACTGTTGAGGTAACTTTCTTTAATGGTTGTACAACGATACGGTCAACAATGGTTCCTGCTGGTTTTACAATATAGTGACCAACGTTCTCAGCAACTGCTTTTCCAAGATCTCCAACTTTCTTTAATCCAGCATCAATCTTTTCTTTTACTTTATCAGCAGCTGCAATAAATGGAATTCGGATATTCTCTAAGATATCATACTTTAAGGTATTCTTTGCATCATCTACAATATCAAGAACTTTCGATTTCATAGGCTGAAGCATTTCTACCTGAACGTAGTTTCCGAACTTCTGGACTAATCCACCTTTTCGTTTACCACTTTCTTCATCTTCTTTACCGAAGATCCATTCACGGAATTTCTCACTACTAGACCCAATACCAACAGCAGCTCCAAGTACAGCGGCTCCGATAGGACCACCAGGAGTTACCATAGCACCCATAAGACCTACTTTACCAATTAAGCTTGCAGTAAGTCCAGCACCAGCAGCACCAACGGCTCCCATGCCAAGGGCTTTTAACACATTTGGACTTGTTTTCTCACCATTCTTTTTCTTTCCAGAGAAGACACCTTTGATTGCCTGAATAACACCACGCTTACCAGTTTCTTCATCACCATAAAGGAACTTCTGGAACATATCAGAATTCTTAATGAGTCCAAAACCAGCCCCGATTGCAGCACCAGCAATTGGTCCACCAACGACAGATGTCAGTAATCCTACAGAATTCGGGAATACAATGGATTTTATTGCACCGAGTGCAGCACCACCGATGATTGTAGATTTATTCTTACTGATAAAATCTTGGGCTTTCTTAGAAATGAATCCACCAATTCTCTCTTTTCCACCCTTACCATCATCGACTTCAGGACCAAATAACCAATCCTTGAATTTATCAGATCTGGATAATAATCCACCAGCTAATCCAATAACAGCACCACCAACTGGTCCACCGATAAGTGCTCCAAGTAATGAACCACCACTCATTGCACCTAAGATTGCACCAGAACCAACACCAACCAGTGCATCTGGTAATGCATCAACGACATTCTTCTTGATCTCGGCAATATCTTTCTTGTGATCTTTGTCATCACTTGATCCAAATAATGCTTCTTTCCATCCATTAATTCCTTCTTTTAAAGAAGTGATCATGTTGGAAATTACACCAGGATTATTTTTCTCGTCTTTCTTGTCGTTTGTTTTCTTCTCACCAAATAATCTGACATTGATTCCATGCCCGATTTCTTTAAAGATGTTTCCAGCTTTTCCGACAAGGGTATTATTCATATCATCAACTTCATGAACTTTACCCTCAGAATCTTTATAGGATTTTCCATTGATTTTCTGGACAACTGCTTTCCAAGTATCATTGGTGCTGTTTTTAATACCAGAAAGTAATCCGCCAACAGATTTTCCTGTTTTTGCTTCTTTCTCACCGAAGATATGCTTGGTTAAAGGTTTAAAGAATCCTTCTTTTGTTGCACTCCAAGCACTTCCAGCAATATCTGTAAAGATCTGATTGAAATTATTGAGAGCTCCTTTTGTATCACCCTTCATAATGGAGAACATCACATCTTTTGCATGTCCACCAGCAGCACTGATTTTCCCTGCAGTTTCAGAACCAATCAGGTTGTTTGTAATCCATCCTGTATTTGGTTTATCTACATCTCTTGTATATTCTACTTGAGATGAGATGTTCTGAGATGCACGAGCTTTTGCACTCATAAACGGATGTGCCGTTTTTGTAACCTGGGATAATGCTTCTTTACGTTCTCTCTTACGAGCTGCTTCACGGACATTTAATGCAGTCTTATTCCCAGTATACTTATCAACAAACTCAGCAAGATCTGTTTTATTATTGATACCAGCAGCAAGGATATTACTCATTTCCGGATCTCTTTGTAATTCAGAGACCTTTCTACTGTAACCACTTCTTGCTTTGATATTTCCTAATGTCGCAGAATCAATACCGACATTGTTTTCATACATGTATTTGAGTGCTTCGGTAAGGAGTTTCTTTGACTGTGCAGAACGTCCTTTTCCATTAACACCCTGAAGTGCCTGATAAGCAGCACCACTACGATTCTTCAGATTGAAGTCTTTTGCACTCACATTATCGAAGTTGGATAACTGTACAAAGAACTGGTCCAAAGTTTTATCAAAACGCTTCTTATCTTTATCACCAAGATCACTGCCAGCAGAAGATAAGATTTTACCGAAGTCAACTTCTTTGAATGCAGTTGTGATGGATTCTTTCAGGTCTTCCGCAATGGATTTTTGTAATTCCTCTTGCGATTTGTATTTGAACTCTTTTGGATCAAAGATCTGCTGACCAGAAAGAAGATCAGAATCTTTCTTATGTGTAACATGCATTGCAATAGCACGAAGATAAGAAGTAGATTCTCTTGCATACTTTGGAAGAACTTCAACAATGGCATTTCTTGTTACATCATCAAATGTAGCAGCTGATTTATTCAGGTGATCATCCATATTGATATTATTGACTTTATCAGTCTTAATACCAAATATTTCAGATAAGAGACGCATTGCTTTGCTGGAATTAGGGTTTGCTCCAGCTTTCGACAGATTTGCGAGTGCATTTGGAATAAGATTGGATACTGCATTATCCAGTTCATGTAATGTACCGGAAACAACAGCTGGAATCATTCCTCCAACAACACCTTTTGTAATTCCACCAATTGGATCAGATACAAGCATTTCGATCATCTGATCATCTTTGAGGAATGGTAATAACATACCAACAGGGGATCTGTCTACTGCATTTTTAATATTTTTCTTGATGTATTTCTTATAGGCAGAACCATCAATTCCACCTCTGGAATTAAAAAGATCCTCTGGTCCAGAAGAATCTCGATCCATATCATCTACGGTTTTTCCGATACGCTCCATTGCACCAAGCATTTCTTCGTAGAATTTGGTGGTATTGTCTTCGTGATACTGAATAAGACCACGAATAGAATCATTAACATCGTTGATCCCTGATTCAATGCGTGATAATGATTCTAATTGACTATTCATTGATGTTGATGTTAATGCAATCATTGCATCTACGGATGCTTTCGATGCTTTGATATTCATCTGTGCACCACGTGTAATAGCATCAACAACCATTTCACTATTTTCTGAGCTGTTACCCTCAGACATGATATTTACGACTGGTGCTCCGGAATCTTCAGAGTCGAAGTCACCAAACATATCATCGAAATCACCGAAATCATCTGATCCGGTGTCTCTGTGTTCATTGTATAAATTACCAGTTTTTAAGTCATCAATAGATTGGTCCATCGTCTTTTTCGCAAGCTGAATATACTTGTTACTAGCGATAGCCCTGTTTAACTTTCCAATTGATGCTTTCGATTGTCCAACTTTTGTTGCAGCTGTTGAAGCACCTTTTGCCGTTGCGGAACCCATAGAATATAAGGTTGGACTTATGTCTTTAAAGGTTGCTGCAGTTGCAGCGCCAATTGACCTCATGGCATTATTTAACCAAGTAGTATTTAATCTCTCGCGTTTTCTGCCAGAGTTTACTGCTCGTTTTTTACCTGTCGCCATAAACTATACACCCCTTTCTTTTGAAGTATAAGCCTTAAACCAATGTTTTTCTATGGAAAACCCGTGCAAAACGGTAAAAAAAGAAGGGATAACCGCTATTGGTTATCCCTTCCATTCAGTAAGTTCTCCACTCTCTCGAGTTTTGTTCATGTCAATAATACGCTGATTTGTGGATCCTTTTAATCGAAGACGCAAATCTTTTTGCGCTAAGATAAATGGTCCATCAACAATGACATCTGCATAGTAAAGAATCGAATCTGTCCAAATCGTATAGTTATGCCAATTTGGATTGATAAGATCTTCATATAAATACCCGGTATACACCCAGATATTCTTACGTGGTAATTCAGTTACCACACGCTTCATTAAGCTATAAACAGCTCCCTGGTTATATATCTCAAATGGATCTCCTCCAAGAATTGTAAGTCTTCCATCATGATATGGTTCTTTTAATTCATCGATTAAATAATCCTCCGCTTCATGATTGAATGCAAAACCAAATCGTCTATCCCATGTTTGTGGTTGAAAACAACCTTCACAGTGATTGGAACATCCCGATACAAAGAGGCTTACTCTAAATCCTGGTCCATTTGCAGTATCCATTCTTATAATTTGTCCATAATTCATATTTATACATCCTTTACCCAAACATCAAAGATTTTGCCACGTTTATTTACCTGTGCATTGCTTTTCATAAATCCAAGTTTCGTATATAATTTACATGCCTGAATATTTGATTCCCAGACATAGACACTAACCTGCTTGACCTCATGCTTTTGTTTCATCTCTTCGATGGCATACTGAATCATTACTTTGGATAATCCGGTTCCCTGCATTGATGGATCAACGGCAATTCTATGAAATACTTCACATTCACATCCAATAAACTCACATGATACAGTACCTACAATTTTACCGTCTTTCACAAACATGAAAAGGTTATTGCTTGATGTATCTTCTATTATAGTTTTATAGTCTGGATATTTTTCGGTCCAGCTACAATTTGATGTACAAGATCTTACCCGATGATAGAAGTCGTAAAGATTCTTGACTTTATATAAATCAGCAAGTCGTACATCAACACCCATATCAGATAATTGTGAAAGGGTTCCAGTTGATGATACGCTGGATTTAGGTTTCTCTTCTTTTACATCTTTCTTATACATCCAGGTAATATCTTTGATAATCTTAACATCTGTAAGAAGTGGTTCTCGATCAGCTCCTTCAATACAGATCTCGTTGCCTGTAACGAGATACACATTGCATTTACAATTCATGATGAAATTGAAGTAATCTGCAATGGCATTTTCATTCGGTTCATCTGGAAGAACCGGGTAATATTGTCTATTTGCTTGTACAGCTCTCCAGACAGATACTCCAGCTTCTTCGCGGAGAACAACATCTCCTCGGTAAACTTTACTTTTCTCATTCTCTGGAATTTCTCCAAATCGAATGTATAATGGCGTCGTTTCAGTTTTCATTTTTACCTCCGTTTTTAATATCCCTTCCAAAAGATATTGGAAGGGATATGCTTTGTTTTAAATATCTTCGTTATCATGGAAATCTACGTGTAATACACGTTCTTTGATCTCCTGGGTTCTTCCCTGGTTCCAGAACTGAGTTCCAATATATCCACATGTTCGTCTTGCAACAGACATCTTATTCTGATCTCTGTTTCCACAACACGGGCACTCCCAGACGAGTTTTCCTGATGTATCTTCTACGATTTTGATCTCTCCATCATAACAACATTCCATACAGTAGTCACTCTTGGAGTTAATCTCTGCATACATGATGTTTTCGTAAATGTGTTGTATAATTGCTATTACAGCATCCAGATTTCCTGTCATATCTGGTACTTCCACATAAGAGATTGCACCACCCTGTGAAAGTTCCTGGAACTGACTTTCAAATGTCAGTTTATCAAATGCAGAAATCTTCTCTCTTACATTGCAATGGTAAGAGTTTGTGATATAGTTCTTATCGGTTACTCCTGGAATTACTCCGAATCTCTTTTGTAAGCACTTTGCAAACTTGTAAGTAGTTGATTCAATCGGTGTTCCATATACAGAATAATCGATATTCTCAGCAGCTTTCCACTCGTTACACTTGTCGTTTAATCTCTGCATAACTTTCATTGCAAATGGTTTACCACATTTTGGATCTGTATGTGATGTTCCTGTCATATACTTGCACATCTCAGATACACCAGCATATCCAAGTGAAATTGTGGAATATCCATTATATAAAAGCTTATCGATTTTTTCACCCTTACCCAATCTTGCAATTGCTCCATATCTAAATAAAATAGGTGCAATGTCAGCAGGTGTTCCAAGAAGACGTTCATGACGACAACGTAATGCACGGTGACAAAGTTCCAGTCGTTCATCTAAGATCTCCCAGAATTTATCCATATCTTTTCCGGAGCTACAAGCAACATCAACAAGGTTAATTGTGCAAACACCCTGATTGAAACGTCCATAATACTTGTGTTTTCCTTCTTTGAAGTTTCCAGCTTTTGAGATGTTTCCAAATATCTCACTAAACCGATCAGGTGTTAAGAATGAGCGACATCCCATACATGGATAAACATCTCCGCCTTTGTACTGGCGCATGATCTTTGCAGAAATATAATCTGGAACCATTCTCTTTGCAGTACATTTTGCAGCCAGTTTTGTAAGCCAGAAGTATTCGCTGTCTTCGTAGACATTATTATCGTCTAATACATAAAGAATCTTTGGAAATGCTGGTGTTACATAAACACCTTTCTCATTCTTGATTCCTTTGATTCTCTGATTTAATACCTCTTCAATCAGAATTGCAAAATCATCTTTGTATTTATCTTCTACTTCATTGATCCAGATAAACATGGATACAAATGGAGTCTGACCGTTTGTTGTCATCAGTGTAAGAATCTGATACTGAATCGTCTGTACACCATCTTTGATGATCTGCTTTAATTCCATTTCAACCAGTTTATTGATTAATTTATCATCGATATCTATACCAAGTTTCTCCATATTTTCTTTTTTGGTTTTACGAAGTTTCTGTCTTGATACATCAATGAATGGAACAAGTGATGCTAAGCTGAATGACTGTCCACCGTACTGGCTACTTGCAACCTGTGCAATTGCCTGGGTGGAAATATTACATGCTGTAGAGAAGGACTTCGGTGGTTCAATCATAGTTTCACTGATAACCGTTCCATTCTGAAGCATGTCTTCCAGGTTGATAAGACAGCAGTTGTATATGTGCTCGAGGAAGTAATCCATATCATGAAAATGGATAATTCCTTCATCGTGAGCTCTGACAATGTCATCAGGTAATAAGAGATTTCTTGTGATCTCTTTTGAAACTTCGCCAGAGACATAATCACGCTGTACAGATGCAACCTGTGGGTTCTTATTGCTGTTTTCCTGTTTTATATCTTCATTCTCATAATCCACAATAGAAAGTACACGCTTGTCGAACCCGCTCATTTCACGTTTCATATTGTGTTTATATCTGTATTCTGTGTAAGCTTTCGCTACTTTATATGCACCCTGTTTCATGATTCCGTAGATGACCATATCCTGGATGTCTTCTACTGGTGCATTGTATGATAAATGCAGGAGATAGTTCTCGATCTCGTCAACAATTGCATTGATTTGTACGTTATTGAGACGATCTGCTTTCATCTTGAATTCGTTATTTGCTTTTCTAATTGCTTTTGTAATTTTATTTCTTTCATATTTCATCTCCTGACCACTTCTTCTGATGATCAGTAATGAATCCACACTCTTTGTCATAGTTATTTACTATCCTTTCCAAGAAAAATAAAGCCGAGCTCATATCGGCTCACTTAATCAATCGTTTCGTCAAATCTTGATTATGATTCTTAGGTCAGTACCTGGGTTTAAAGGGGTAAAAAAAGAAGAGAACCATGAACTCAGGTTCTCTTCTTCTTTTCATATAAGGGTGTGATTTTATTAGGTTAATGAGTTCCTAATTTTTTGTTAGTCAACTTTCTTCTTTGACTTCAGGTATTTCGGACATGGAGAAGATACCTTCAATGTCTGATATGCCTTGTGTGAGAATTCATAGTTACCCATAGACTCTTTGGTCTGTGGATTTCTCACTTCGCCTACACGGCTTCCTGCCTCTACTGCACTTAAATACAGAGATGCTTTCAGAGTCTCTTTCTGAAGCAGATCAAACTTGTTTCCTGCGTTCATGTACTCATACATTGCAGCTGCAAAGAACTCATACAGACCATCTACGTTGTCGATGGTAAACTCTTTACCCAGAACAACCTCTGAATCCTTCTTGTCCATTCCAGCTTTCTCCAGCACCTTCTTTAAGAACTTACGGAATCCCTCGCTTACTGCGACATCAGTAATCTTAACCAGCTCTTCACCTGAAGACTCTGCTACTGCTTCCGTAAATGTCGGATCGTTCACCATTGCTTTCATAAGACGATTGAATGCCTTCTTTGAAAACCGGTTAGGTGTATTCCCTTTCTGCTTGATTTCTTCCAGCACTGTTCCTACGCTTTCTACTGCCATTTTTTAGTTCCTCCTTTTTTGCTTTGATGAAGAAGCATTCCATATTAAATGCTTCCGGATTGTACTTTTTCATACAATCGCTCCTTTTTAATTAGTAGTTACATTTGTTGCTTTTTATCATTAACTCCGGTGACGATATATAATCGTGCCGGTGGTTAAATCATACGGTGATACATTAATTGTAACTTTGTCATCGACAAGAACCCGTATGTAATTCATACGGAGTTTTCCCGTAAGATGACAATTGATATCATGGATTACGGTATCTCCATCTTTACCGGTTGTTTCGACTCTAACCGTATAAATACTTCGGTTATGAGCAATCACAACTCCTTCGAGTTCGATTAAATCGCTCTTCGCCATTTTCCATTATCCTCCTTTTAAGAATTCAATTGATCTCCATAACAGGCAAAACCTGCATCCTTTACGATCTTTATTACCTGATCTGTAACTACAAATCTCGGATTTAATGTGGAAATCATATACAATTTCTGGTTGCTAAGATCTGCATCATCGACAGTAATACCTTTTTCACCAGTATATACGGAGTTTGTGAAATGACATGCTTTAAACTCTTCAAATTCATTCCGTTCAGAATCCAAACGAGTGTTGATATCTTTCTGTTTGTCACCTCTGAGTTTTGCACGTCTTTTAATTTCATATTCTGGTAAATCACAAAAGATTACCAAAGTCTCTAATTCCGGATGATCTTTAATCATCTGCAGATAGGCATTCGGATTTAATGTGTATGTGTATACTGGATTTGGAAGACCATGCACGGTTGCACAGTATCGATATCCTGTCTTTTCCTGATATGCGTATGCAAGGAGTTCTGATTTATCCAGCATGAGATCATCCATCTTCTTATCATCGACAAACCAGTGTTCAACACCATCATACTCATTATCCCGAATTGGTCGGGTCGAATATGATACAATCGGTTGAATGCTGAATGCTTCAAGAAGAATTTTGGATATTGTATCTTTTGAAGTTGCTGTTTTCCCCATTGGTACAATGAGTTTTGGTAATTTCTTTACTTCAGTCATGAATTACGCCTTTCCAGTTGTTCCAAAACCACCACGGGTATCATTACCAAGAGATTCTACTTCCTTGATATCAAGATCTGGCTGATGTTTGATAATTCTAAACTGGCAAATACGATCACCTTTTTCGATGATTGCTTCACGTGTTGCATATACCGGCATCATCCAAACATCATCATCACCACAGTAACTCTCATCGATTATACCGATACCATTTGTCTGGATGATTCCCCAATTTTTGAATGTTGATGAACGTGGTGCAAGAAGTGCTTCATACCCTTCTGGTACTTCGATAGAAACGCCAAGTCTGATGGCTCTGAAATCACCTTTAAACAAGCAGACTCTTTCAGCCGCTCTAAGATCGATCCAATCTCCTTTTTCGATTTCTGCAATCTTTGGAAGATCCGGATCATGATATTTCACCTTTATTGTTTCCACTTGTATTTCCTCCTTATAAATAGATTTCGTTTCGATAACGTTCCAAATCATTGTTTGCGTACTCTAATTGCTTAATGGTTGGAACGTAATATATATTCCCACCTCTTTCTATTTCATTAAGAGTTTTCAATGAGTTTATCATATTCTTTCGCTGCTTCTTTGAAAGGCTATCTGCAGAAAGAGCATTTATCACTTCGTTCTTCATAGATTCAAATATATGAACATCATCACTTACGATAAGAGACATATACGCATCCTGATATTTATTTTGGATGTATATATTCTCATATACTTCAACGAGATATAAATCATGGTAAGATTTTGTATCTTTTACAGATTCCTTTTTTGCTTTTGCAATGTAGCACTCATCTATGGGATTTGAATCTTTGTACGCTCTCAAATAATCTTCTATTACAGATTTCTTATGATGGAACGCTGTAACGTGTCCTTCGATGAGTGCTATATATACAGACTTCATAATTACACTGCAAGTGTTTCGGAGGTCTGCTTAGCAAACTGAAACACATTCTTCATTTTTGACAGCGTATTTGGTGAACATCGATACTTGACTGCATCAATGCTAAGTAACGATACAATCAGCTCCATAATAAATGAAGCAATCACTCGAATGATTGGCTTTAATTGACCTAATAATTGAAGCAGCTGATCCAGCCAATTTCCTTCGAGTTTTGCAATTGTAGATTCTCTCAATTTTGCTTTGGATGGAAGATACAAATCATTGTGTTTCTTCATCCGCTTATAAGCTCGTTTTTGTTCCTTTCTTTGTTCACGTTTCACCTCCTCCTGCATGAGAAAGATCTCTTCTGTTAATGTCTTATATTTCTCATCTAAGACATTTCCGACTAAGATTAAGAGATCCTGTTTTTCCCTCTCTTCTCTGTCTTTCTGTTTCTTCTTCTTACTCACACTATCATTCCTCCTATGAGTCTTTTATTTTTCTGCTTCAGGGAAATAATATATAAATGAAATCATTCTTCGACCCAAGGCATTTCCCTGGGATCATAGAAAAATTGATTTTGCCATTATTCCTTAATGAGAGGTTTTCTTTGTTTTGAATAACGATTATGATTATATATTATTATTTAGATTCAAAAGATATACTGCCATAAGAAAGGAGGTATATGATATGGCAAGAAAATGGTACGCAGTAGTACGTGGTCGAAAAACTGGGATATTCCGATCATATCCGGAATGTCGTGAACAGATTCAAGGATACAAGGGCGCAGTTTACAAAGGTTTTCTAACTGAAGCAGAGGCACGGGAATACTACTATCAAAATGTCAAGATATTAAATAGGGACGATCTTCCTATAGCAATAATGTCTGGACAATACAATTTTTATGCAGTTCGAAAGGGATTGTCACCTGGTATTTATCAGAAGTGGGAAGATTGTAAAAAGAACATCGGTGATCCAAAGACTGCAGAGTGGAAAGGATTTGTTTTAAAGTCTGATGCAGAGATGTATATGAAAGGGACAGATCTCACGCATAAAGGAAAGTATTATGCAGTCCGTGTTGGTGATCGAACTGGTGTATTTTCATCCTGGACAGACTGCAAAGATGCCATCGGAAATGCAAAATATTCGGTATATAAGTCATTTCCAACACTTGATGATGCATGGGCTTGGTTTAATAGCGATGATCCAAAATTTGATGCAGCAGACAGTGATAGATCACTGAAGAAGTATTATGTCATTCGTGAAGGTAAAAGACCTGGGATTTATACATCATGGGAGGAATGTAAGCAAAATCTTGGTAAATGGGAAATTGCAAAATTCAAAGGTTTCAATAATTATGAAGATGCACTTGAGTACATGAAGATCCAGGATAAACCAATCAAATCACATTACAAGTATTACGCAGTATTCAAGGGTGAGCAACCAGGTGTATATGAATCATGGGATGAATGTAAAGAAGCAATCGGTGATATCAGAAATGCGCTTTTCCGTGGATTTGATGATAGGGATGATGCAGATCAGTTTGCAGAGAATGGTTATATTACATTCCAGAAAGACAGTGATGAAAAATCTGGTAAGAACAGAGGTAAGAAAAGTAAGAAGAAATATTATGCTGTAAAGAAAGGTAGAGAAGTCGGGATCTTTAATTCATGGGATGAATGTAAACGTTTAGTCATGGGATTTCCAGGTGCATTATACAAAGGATTTGAGAATATTGACGATGCTGCAGATTGGATGGGTGAGTGCCAATGTAAAAATAATTCACACAAAGAATCCATCATTGATGTTATGGATAGTAAACCATATGCATTCGTTGATGGTTCATATCTGGAAACAAAGAAGCAGTATGGGTATGGTGGATTTTTGGTTTATGGAGAAGATAAACATATTATCTTTGGGCGTGGTCAAGATCCACTATTTGCAAGTATGCGAAATGTTGGCGGTGAACTTTGTGGTGCACTTGAAGCAGTCAAAATGGCAATTTCCCTTGAACTTAAAGAGATCTGGATCATTTATGATTATATTGGAATTGAACGTTTCGTCACTGGTGATTGGAAACCAACTGGACCAGCTACACAAAAGTATGCAGATGAAATGAAAGAGTTACAAGAGTTCATTGATGTACATTTCTTGAAAGTTCGTGGTCATTCAGGAGTTGATGGAAATGAACGTGCTGACTATTTAGCAAAAGTTGCTGCTGGTGTATTACCAGGATACGATAAGATCTTTCAGGAAAAGAAAGATTGATGAGTGGGTATAAATGGGTTGTAAATCATCGAATACAAC
>ERZ1034730.20-NODE-20-length-80427-cov-25.929913_pt1 | contig 80427 bp, 55 predicted proteins | sample MGYA00520650_ERZ1034730 | MGnify/ENA primary metagenome ERZ1034730 (study PRJEB33766, sample SAMN09781702) | gut metagenome | biome: gut microbiome | host: Homo sapiens | place: Madagascar | study: EMG produced TPA metagenomics assembly of the PRJNA485056 data set... | reverse complement strand
ATGGTCGTGAGTCTGCTATCCGTGCCGTACACGGTGCAGGTATCGAGGTTACTGAGATCGTTGACGTAACACCACTTCCACACAACGGATGTCGCCCTCCAAAGCGCCGTCGTGTATAATAGCATTCATTGATACAAACAATATAGCATATTTTTAAATATTATGGCTAGATATATAGGTCCGAAATCTAAAATTGCGCGTCGTTTTGGTGAGCCAATCTTCGGCGCAGACAAAGTTTTGTCCAAGAGAAACTTCCCTCCTGGACAGCATGGCAACAACCGTCGCAGAAAGATGTCTGAGTACGGTGTCATGTTGGCAGAGAAGCAGAAGGCTAAGTACACTTATGGTGTATTAGAGCGTCAGTTCCGTAATATGTTTGATAAGGCAGCTAAGGCTGATGGTATTACTGGTGAGGTTCTTCTTCAGAATCTTGAGTGCCGTCTTGATAACGTTGTTTTCCGTTTGGGTATCGCTCCAACTCGTGCAGCTGCTCGTCAGTTGGTTGGTCACAAGCACATCGTTGTTGATGGTAAGGTAGTTAATATCCCATCTTTCGCTGTAAAGCCTGGTATGGTTATCGGTGTTCGTGAGAAGTCTAAGTCTCTCGAGGTTATCGAGGCAGCCCTTGCAGGTTTCAACCATAGCAAGTACCCATGGATCGAGTGGGACGATAATTCAAAGAGCGGTAAGTTCTTGCACAAGCCAGAGCGTGCCGACATTCCAGAGAATATTAAGGAGCAGTTAATCGTTGAGTTGTACTCTAAATAAATCATTACATTAATGGCGATATTAGCATTTCAAAAACCTGATAAAGTAGTAATGTTAGAGGCTGACAATAAGTTCGGAAAGTTTGAGTTCCGTCCTTTGGAGCCTGGCTTTGGTGTTACCATCGGTAACGCCTTGCGCCGCATTCTCCTTTCATCATTGGAGGGTTATGCTGTGAACACCATCCGCATTGCGGGTGTTGAGCACGAGTTCTCTTCAGTTCCTGGTGTAAAGGAAGATGTTACCAACATTATCTTGAATCTCAAGCAAGTTCGATTCAAGCAAGTAGTAGAAGAATTCGAGAATGAGAAAGTTAGTATCACCGTTGAGAATTCTACAGAATTCAAGGCTGGTGATATAGGCAAGTATCTGACTGGATTTGAAGTGTTAAACCCTGATTTGGTGATTTGTCATTTAGATGCCAAAGCTTCGATGCAGATTGATTTGACAATTAATAAGGGACGTGGATACGTTCCTGCTGATGAGAATCGTCAATTCTGCACAGACGTTAACGTTCTCCCAATCGATTCCATCTACACCCCTATTCGTAATGTAAAGTATGCGGTTGAGCCATATCGTGTTGAACAGAAGACCGATTATGACAAGCTTGTACTTGAAGTTACAACTGATGGTTCCATTAGTCCAAAGGATGCACTGAAGGAAGCTGCGAAGATACTTATTTATCATTTCATGCTCTTCTCTGATGAGAAGATCACTCTAGAAAGTCCTGATCAGGAGAACAATCAAGAGTTTGATGAGGAGGTACTTCATATGCGTCAGTTGCTTAAGACTCGTCTCGTAGATATGAACCTTAGTGTTCGTGCCCTCAACTGCTTGAAGGCAGCTGATGTTGAGACTCTTGGTGACTTGGTTCAGTACAACAAGACTGATCTCTTGAAGTTCCGCAACTTTGGTAAGAAATCGCTCTCAGAGCTTGATGATTTGCTCGAGAGTCTGAATCTGTCTTTTGGAACTGATATTTCAAAGTATAAATTAGACAAGGATGCTTAATGCTCCTAGTCCAAAAAGAACAAAACAAAAATGAGACATAATAAGAAATTCAACCATTTAGGTCGTACTGCTTCTCATCGTAACGCGATGTTGGCTAATATGGCTACATCACTTATCTTGAGTGAGCACAAAAGAATCACTACGACCCTCGCAAAGGCTAAGGCTCTTAAGAAGTATGTTGAGCCATTGATTACTCGTTCAAAGAATGATACTACTACTTCACGTCGTGTTGTATTCCGTTATCTTCAGAACAAGTACGCAGTTAAGGCTCTCTTCGGTGAGGTCGCAGAGAAGGTAGCTAATCGTCCAGGCGGTTATACTCGCGTTATCAAGTTGGGTACTCGTCAGGGTGATGCTGCTGAAATCGCTTTCATCGAGCTGGTAGACTTTGATGAGAACATGGCTAAGACTTCTAAGGCTGCTAAGAAGACTCGTCGTAGTCGTAAGGCAACTAAGGCTGAGGAAGCGCCTGTTGCTGAGGCACAGGCAGAGGCTCCTGCAACAGAGGAGGCTCCAAAGGCTGAATAAGATTGAATCATCTCAGATAATTAAAACGTCCCTTTCTTTTGAGAGGGACGTTTTTTTGTATATATGATATTGTTCCTTTTAGAAATCATACTTTCTTTATGTTTAGGGGTTTCCCTATATTTTTTAGGTGTATTTTCTTCTTTCTTTCCTGTTTTTTTCTTACTTTTGCAGCAGATTTTTAAAGTACACTAAGATGAAAAGGTTATTTATATTTGCTTTAAGTTCTACTCTCTTATTGAGTAGTTGTGGTACTTATACGGGTAGTGGTGCCTATGCAGGTGGCTCTATTGGCTCAATCTTAGGTTCTGCCATTGGAGGCTTAGCTGGTGGCCCTCGAGGTTCTGATATGGGTACTATAATAGGAATGGCTGGCGGAGCTGCTGTGGGCGCGGTTTTAGGTAGTCAGGCAGATCAGGCAGCTTCACAACGTCAAAGTACATGTCGTGAGCGTTCTTCTTCCCGTGCTTCTTCTACTGATGACACTGCGATTTTTGACTCTTCTAATAGTGGTGACGATCGTTTGTATGATTTTGATGGTAAAGATTATACTGGCAATTATAGTGCTCAGCAGCCTACTACGTCAATGCCAAGCGCAACTATAGAAGAGATTGGCGAAAATTTCACTTATTCTCCTTCTCTTGAAATAGTAAATGCACGCTTTGTTGATTCCAACGAGAATAATGTTTTGGATAGAAATGAATCTTGTAAGATTATCTTTGAGATTGTGAATATGGGAAAGAGTCCAGTATATGATGTTGTGCCAACTGTTGTGGAGACTACGGGAAATAAGCATATTTTCATATCTCCTAGTATTCATGTGGAGAAGATTGAGCCTGGATTAGGTGTTAGATATACTGCGATGGTTAAGGCAGATAATCGTTTGAAAGATGGAACAGCCCGTTTCTGTGTATCCGTTATTCATGGTGACAAAGCTATATCTAAGGTAAATGAGTTTAATATACCAACAAGAAAATAAATGAATAAGCCAAGAAAGACTATTTTTTTATGAGCTTTCTTGGCTTATATCTTTTATTTAGTTTTTTCTTTTTCTTCCTTGTTTTTAGCATCTTTCGCCGCTTTTCCTTTTATGTTTGGAGCAGAAGGGTGTTCCTTGGTATGAGCTCCCTTTTCTTTCTTCCATTTTGTGAAATCCTTATAGTCGGTTTCAGCCATTTCAAAATCAATCTTAGGTAATTTGCTGTCTTCTGGCAAATATGGTATGGGATTTTCCAGCATTTCCACCTTTACCGTAGCCACGCCTTGAGCAAGCATACCAATTTCTTTGGCTGCTGCCCAGGAGAGGTCGATGATTCTTCCTCTTCCGAATGGTCCTCGGTCTATAACTTTCACGATGACACTTTTGCCGTTGCTCAGATTCGTTACCCTTAGATGGGTGCCGAATGGATAGAACTTGTGGGCACAAGTTAAGCTGTCGTGATGTATTTTCTGTCCGCTTGCCGAGCGAGCTCCTGTGGCTCGTTTGGAGTAATAGGATGCCTTTCCGTGCTGATGCTTTTGTGCATAGCATGGAATCATACAAAATGCTCCCAATAGAGCCATGATAATATACCCTTTTCCCATATCTTTATCAAGTTTATGGCGCAAATTTATAAAAAAATGTTGAAAGATGCAAGTAAATATCAGAAAATCAGTATCTTTGCATAAGTAATTTCAACAAATATGGAAAATAATGTACCTCAAGAGTGGAATAAGTTCTACTTGAAAGACGTTTCATTTGTCAATCTGATGATGCGTCGTATCTATAATGTGCTGATCGTGGCCAACCCTTATGATGCGTTCATGCTAGAGGATGATGGACGTATCGAGGAGAAGATATACAATGAATATATGGAGTTGGGACTTCGTTACCCTCCAACTTTTACGCAGGTCTCTACTACGGAAGAAGCAGCTGAAGTTTTGCAATCCACAGTCATAGACCTCGTGATTTGCATGCCAGGTAATGCCGACAATGATGCCTTTGATGTGGCTCGTGACATCAAGGGCAAGTTTCCTAATATCCATTGCGTCGTGCTAACTCCTTTCTCCCATGGCATCACCAAGCGTATGGAGAATGAGGACTTGAGCATCTTCGATTATGTTTTCTGTTGGTTGGGCAATACCAACCTGATTCTTTCCATCATCAAGTTGATAGAGGACAAGATGAACTTGGAACATGACATTCATGAGGCGGGTGTGCAGATGATTCTTTTGGTAGAGGATTCCATCCGATTCTATAGTTCCATCTTGCCTAATCTCTACAACTTTATCCTGGAGCAGAGCAAAAATTTCTCCAAGGAAGCCTTGAATCGTCATGCAGCAACCATGCGTATGCGTGGTCGCCCTAAGGTGGTGTTAGCTCGCACCTATGAGGAAGCCTTGAAGTTGTATCAAAAGTATTCAGACAATACCCTTGGTGTGATTAGTGATGCCCGTTTCCCTCTTAAGAATGCAGCCAAGGCTTTCGGCAATGAAGTTGATGTGGATGCCAAGCCTAAGTATCGTACAGATACCTTTGGCAGGGAGAAGGATCCGGAGGCAGGTCTCAAACTCTTCAGGTATATCCGCCAGAACGATCCTTTTGTTCCGTTGATACTGGAGAGCTCCGAGAGTGAAAACCGTGCCAAGGCAGAGGCTGAGGGATTTCGATTTGTGGATAAGAACTCTAAGAAAATGAGTGTGGATCTCCGTCATTTGATGGAGGAGCACATGGGCTTTGGCGATTTCATCTTCCGAGATCCTAAGACCCACGAGGAGATTACGCGCATTCGTAGTTTGAAGGAGTTGCAGGATAATATCTTCAATATCCCTAATGACTCCATGCTCTATCATATCAGCCGCAATCACATGAGTCGCTGGCTTTGCGCTCGTGCCATCTTCCCTGTTTCTGCGTTCTTGAAGAATGTGACTTGGCAGAAGTTGCAAGATGTGGATGCCCATCGCCAGATTATCTTTGATGCCATCGTGCAGTATCGCCATATGAAGAACCTGGGTATCGTTGCCGTCTTCGACCGCATGAAGTTTGATAAGTACGCCCACTTTGCACGTATCGGTGAAGGTTCCTTGGGCGGAAAGGGTAGAGGCTTGGCTTTCCTCGACCATGTCATCAAGCGCCATCCTGAGTTCAACCAGTATGAGAATGCCACCGTTCAGATACCAAAAACCGTGGTGCTCTGTACGGATATCTTTGATGAATTCATGGAGACCAACAATCTTTATCCGATAGCCTTGAGCGATGCTAGTGATGAGGAGATATTGAAGCATTTCTTGCATGCCCAGCTGCCCGACTCGTTGATAGCCGACTTCTTCACCTTCTTTGAGGCAACGAAGAGTCCTATCGCCGTCCGTTCCAGCTCGCTCTTGGAGGATGCCCACTATCAGCCATTCGCAGGCATCTATTCCACCTATATGATACCTTATCTGGAGGATAAATATCAGATGTTGCAGATGTTGGCATGTGCCATCAAGGGTGTGTATGCCTCGGTGTTCTACCGAGATTCCAAGGCTTACATGACAGCTACCAGCAATGTCATCGACCAAGAGAAGATGGCGGTTATCTTGCAGCAGGTGGTGGGCAAGGATTATGGCGACCGATTCTATCCCAACATGAGTGGTGTGCTCCGCTCGCTCAACTATTATCCGATAGGAGATGAGACGGCGGAGGAGGGCATCGCCAGCTTGGCACTCGGACTGGGCAAGTATATCGTGGATGGTGGACAAACCCTGCGCGTGTGCCCTTATCATCCTACCCAGGTGCTCCAGACATCAGAGCTGGAAAAGGCTTTGAGCGAGACGCAGACCCAGTTCTATGCCCTCGATATGAAGCATGTGGGCGAGGACTTCAAGGTGGATGATGGCTTTAATATCCTCAAGATGAAGGTGAAGGATGCCGTGGAGGACCAGTCGCTCAACTATATTGCCTCTACTTTTGATCCTTATGATCAGGTGCTCAATGATGGCGTGTATGAATCGGGACGCAAGGTGATAACCTTCTCGGGAGTGCTCCAGCATGGTGTGATACCATTGCCTGAGATTCTACAGATGTCGATGAAGTTTGGTTCCGAGGCGATGCGTCGTCCTGTGGAGATAGAGTTTGCCTGCAATATCAATGCCGATAAGACATGTGATTTCTATCTGCTTCAGATTCGCCCTATCGTGGATGCCAAGGAGATGCTGGATGAGGATGTAAAGGCGATACCGGATGCCGACTGCTTGCTGCGTTCTCATAATTCCTTGGGACATGGTATCAGCGAGGATGTGGTGGATGTGGTCTATGTGAAATATGACGACAACTTCTCAGCGATGAACAACTACTATGTGGCAGATGACATCGAACGCATCAACCGAAAGTTCCTAGCCGAGAACAAGAATTATGTCTTGATAGGTCCTGGTCGTTGGGGCTCTAGCGACCATTATCTCGGTGTGCCTGTGAAGTGGCCGCACATCAGTGCTGCTCGTGTCATCGTGGAAGTGGCATTGAAGAACTACAACATCGATCCAAGCCAGGGCACCCATTTCTTCCAGAATCTCACCTCATTCGGAGTGGGCTATTTCACGATAGATACCAATGTGGAGAACGGTGGATTCGTTAACAAGGAGATGTTGGATGCCATGCCTGCGATAGAGGAGACGAAGTTTGTGCGCCATGTCCGCTTTGCGCATCCTATGCGCATCCTGATGGATGGCAAGAAGCAGGAGGGAGCCATACAATTTCCTAAATAACATTTAAGAATATGGAATTAAAAGAACATTATCAACAATATGTGGACAACTATTCCGCCGAGGTAGCAACCTTGAAGCGTAAGAATAGTGGCTTTGTGGCTGGAGAGTTGTTGCTCTTTGGCGGCATGTTGGTCTGCATCGTTTGTTATTTTGCTTTAGATGGAGATGTTGGCAGGTGGCTATGGGGTGCAGCTTTGGCTTTGCTAGCTTACTTCAATGTGCGTCATCTCGATGACAAGAACAAAGAGCGGATAGAGCATCTCTCTTCTCTCCTCAAGGTTTGCCAAGATGAGCTCAAGGCACTGGAGGGTGATTTTTCTCCTTTTGAACAGGGAGCCCAGTATCAAGATTCCAAGCATCCATACGCTTTCGACTTGGATGTCTTCGGGCGGGATTCTTTGTTTCATCGCATCTGCCGCACCATCACTACGGGCGGTTCAGATGCGCTTGCTGCCCATCTTTCCCATGTCTCTCCCCTGGCTAAGGAAGAGATAGAGCGAAGAAGAGATTTGCAGCGAGAACTGGCTGCTGCGGCTTTCGATTGGCGAATGGAGTTCTTGGCTCTTGGGGAGAAAAACCAGAAAAAGATCAATTCCTCAGCTGTAGCAGATGCCGTGCGAAGAGTGGCCACGATGCAAGTGCCAGCATGGTTTGGTTCTTCGCTTTCGCTAGCTTTGGGCGTCCTATTAATAATAGGTGTATGTGCCTCAGTGCTTCTAGCAGTTTTGGGTGTGGTATCTGCCAATGTAGCTTTGTCTTGGGTGATGGTGCAGTTTGTTGTGGTATTCTATGTTTGCAAGGCTACGTTGGATAAGATAGATAATAGCGGCGGAAAGCTTCGTCATCAGCTCATGGCTTATTCCCAGATACTTCAGCTGATAGCTCGTCGCAACTTCCAGTGCGAGATGGGGCGGGAGATGCAAGCAAAGTTGGCTGATGCCTTGCCTTCCTTCGCCCAGTTGGAGAAAATCTTGAAGGGGTATGACCGTCGCGGCAATTTCCTGGGGTTGTTCTTTACCGATTCCTTCATGCTGAGCGACTTTTTCCTCATTCGCCAGTTCCTGAAATGGAAGAATACTTATATGGTTAAGATGGAGGAGTGGATGGACATCGTGAGCGAGATGGACGCCATGGTGAGCATGGCCGATTTCCGTTATAATCACCCAGAGGCTACGGATGCAGAAATCCTTAATGACACAATGACACTTGACACTCATGACACTCATACCTCTCATGAAGCACAGAAATATTCAATGCCTATAGTCTTTGAGTCAAAGAATCTATATCATCCGTTTCTGGGAGTGAAAGCTGTGAAGAATGATTTCAGTATCAAGGATGGCAACTATTATATCATCACGGGAGCCAATATGGCGGGCAAGAGTACATTCCTCCGTTCGCTTGGGGTCAACTATATCCTGGTGATGGCTGGCATGCCTGTCTTTGCCGATTCGCTGAAGGTTTCTCGCTTCCGTCTATTCTCCAGTATGCGCACATCCGATGACCTGACGCATGGCATCTCTTACTTCAATGCCGAACTGCTGCGCCTGGAGCAGCTGTTGCAGTTCTGCCAGGATAAGTCCTGCCGCACGCTCATCATCCTTGATGAGATATTGAAGGGCACCAATTCCGTGGACAAGCTCAATGGGTCGCGTCTCTTCCTGGAATCCATCGCCCAACTCCCAGTGAGCGGCATCATTGCCACACACGATCTGGAACTCTCCAAGATGTCAGAGCAAAAATCATGTTTCCACAATTATTGTTTCGAGATAGAATTAGGCACAGATGTCACTTATACCTATAAGATTCAGCCGGGAGTGGCTCAAAATCAGAATGCCACCTTCCTCCTGAAGCATCTTATTGGCAAATTCTTGCCATAATCTTTGGCTATCTCGAATAATTGTCTTACCTTTGTCGCAACATTAACATAATAAGCCTTATGAAGAAACTGAACCTGTTTGCCCTTTTGTGGCTGCTGATGTGGAGCTTCATGCCCCTGTCGGCTCAAGAGTATCGTAACCCAGTGGTTCCGGGTTATCATCCCGACCCTTCCGTGTGCAGGGTGGGCGATACCTTCTATCTTGTCAATTCATCATTCCAGTACTTCCCTGGTGTGCCAGTTTTTCAGAGCAAGGACTTGGTGCACTGGCAGCAGATTGGTAATGTGCTCGATCGTGAGAGCCAGATACCGCTCAAGGGTGCCAGTTCATGGCTAGGCATCTATGCGCCAACCATCCGTTATCACGAGGGCATCTATTATATGATAACCACCAATGTGGGCAATGGCGGCAACTTTATGGTTACAGCCACTGACCCTAAAGGTTCTTGGAGCGAGCCCATCTGGCTCAAGCAGCAAGGCATCGACCCATCTCTCTATTTTGAGAATGGCAAGTGCTATATGGTGAGCAATCCTGGCGATGCCATCTGGCTTTGCGAGATAGACCCTAAGACGGGCGAGCAGCTCACCGAGAGCAAGAAGTTGTGGCAGGGTGATGGCGGACGCTATCCAGAAGGTCCACATATCTATAAGAAGGATGGATATTATTACCTCCTCATCTCCGAGGGCGGCACGGAGTTGGCTCACCGACTCACCATCGCCCGAAGCAAGAACATAGTGGGACCATACGAGAGCAATCCTCATAACCCTATCCTTACCAACTGTAGCCGCTTGGGACAGGGCATGCAGATACAGGGCACGGGCCATGGCGACTTGGTCCAGGCTCCTAATGGCTCCTGGTGGATGATATTCCTGGCTTATCGCAATTATGGCGGCTCTTATCATCACTTGGGTCGTGAAACTTATCTCGCTCCAGTGGAGTGGAAGGAAGGCGAATGGCCTGTGGTGAATGGCGGAATGCCTATCGATACCTTGGTCAAGGCGAATACTTTGCCAGCCGTGGCGTTGGAGAAGCATTTGGATGCCGACAAGGATGATGCGCCAACCACTGGCTCTTATGAATGGGTGCAGTTGCAGAATCCGATAGAGAGCAATTATCTTCGCAATGATACGATGGCGGCAGAAGAAAAGTTCTTTGTGCGCCTCTATCCTCACGGCACATTGACAGAGAACAATCAGCCAACCTTCGTGGGACGCCGACAGGAGAGTGCCCGTATGACCTTGGAGACCGAGGTGGAAACCAAGGGCAATGTGGAGGCAGGACTTTCCGTTTATCAGATCAATGACGGTCATCTCGACTTCTTCGTCTCCAGCAAGCAAGTGGCTTTGCGCTGCAAGCTCAAGAGCATAGACTATGTGGTGAAGAGCGTGCCTCGCCTGCGCAAGGGAACCGTAAAACTCCGCATCCGCAGCAATGGGGAGATGTATTTCTTCGACTATTCGCTGGATGGCAAGTCCTTCCATGAGCTGGCTGCCGTCAATTGCAGCCTGATGAGTACAGAGGTGGCAGGTGGATTCACGGGCGTAACGCTGGGCATGTTTGCCGAGGGCAAGCCTAAGTCGGGCAGTGCCGACTTCACCTATTTCCATTATAATGAATAAATACAGTACGCTTAAAAATATAGAGTTATAAAACAAACATAAATGCAGACCAAAGAATATAGTATAACAGACAAGAAGTATTTAGTACCTTTTATATTAATAACGTCGCTCTTCTTTTTGTGGGGCTTCGCTCGTGCCATTCTGGATGTGCTCAACAAGCACTTCCAGAATGCTCTTCATATCAGCATCACCCATTCAGCCTTGATACAGGTTACCACTTATCTGGGCTATTTCCTGATGGCTATACCGGCAGGCTTCTTTATCAATCGCTATGGCTATCGCCGTGGAGTGGTGTTCGGCCTCCTGCTCTTTGGCTTGGGAGCCATCCTCTTCATCCCCGGAGCATCGTTGGGCAGTTTCTATGCTTTCCTGCTTTGCCTCTTCATCATCGGTTGCGGACTGGTGTTCCTGGAGACTGCCGCCAATCCTTACGTAACGGAATTGGGAGCCAGGGAAACGGCTACCAGCCGACTGAACCTCTCGCAGTCGTTCAATGGTTTGGGCGGCATCTTTGCCACACTCTGCATTGGTCAGTTTCTCTTCAATGGCACCGATGAGGGTGGCAATGTGGTGATACCCTACGGCATTCTGGGTGTGTTGGTGCTGCTGATAGCCTTTGTGTTCTCTCGGGTGAAATTGCCTGAGATTCAGCACGCTAGAACCCGTGAAGATAGAGCCAAAGGCAGCAATATCAGCAAACTTTTTGCCAATCATAAGATGTTCGTGTTCGGTCTCTTTGCCTTGCTGAGTTACGAGGTGGCAGAGATTTCCATCAATTCATACTTCATCAATTTCGTAACGGGCATGCAATGGATGGACGACCGTACGGCTTCTCTTGTGCTCACTCTGGCGTTGGCATTCTTCATGGTGGGCAGATTTCTGGGCAGCTGGATTATGCGCCACATCAAGGCAACCACTATGCTCTTGATCTGTTCCGTGGGCAGCGTCTGCTCCATCGGTTTGGTACTCTGCAATTTAGGCACGTTATCGCTGGTAGCCTTGGTAGCCAACTATCTTTTTGAGGCCATCATGTTCCCAACCATCTTCAGTCTCGCCCTTACGGGATTGGGCAATCTTACGAAGACGGCATCCTCCCTCCTGATGATGACTCCGATAGGCGGATGTGGCTTCCTGCTGATGGGGCTGATAGCCGATACCACGCATGTGGTGATGCCTTTCATTGTGCCTTTCATCGGCTTTGTGGTGGTATTGGCGTATGCGGTTAAACTGTGTAAAAGACATAGATAAAAGCTTTTTGTATCAAAAAGTGATGCTGAAAAGCTGAAAGAGTAGGCTAATATAAAAAATAATTTTATGAGTTTATTTGGTTTCGAAATCTTAGATTTGGGTGCTCAAGACACAATTAATCTTAGCGATGTTACGGGCGGTCTTATTCCTGATGGAACAGATGCGTGCTGTGGTTTTTATTCTGCATGTAATAAAAATAAGAGAGTATGAATAGTAGATTGATATTATTTGTTTGTGGATGTCTTTCGCACTGTTTTAGTTTTGCGCAAAGTGTTACTGGTTGTGTAGTTGATGATAAGCAGCAAGCATTGCCCTATGTTAATGTTGTTTTATTAGACAGACAAGATTCTGCTTTTGTAAAGGGTGTGTTGACGGATGATTATGGAAGGTTTTCTATGAATTCTGAAGACAGAAATGGTATTCTGAAATTGTCTATGGTAGGATATAAGACAATTTATATATCCAATCCTGAGGGAAATCTAGGAAATATCAAAATGCAAACTGATTCAAAAATGCTATCTGAGGTTTGGGTCAAAGGTACTATGCAGCCTTTTAAACTTACACCATCAGGTATTAGATTTAATGTGAGCAGTACATCCTTAAAGACTTTGGGTACGGCAGAAGATGTACTCTGCCAAATGCCAGGTATCAAGAAAAAAGATAATAGTATAGAGGTTTTTGGTAAGGGAGTGCCTGTAATATATCTTGATGGACGCCAGCTAACAGATAACTCTGAACTTTCGCAGTTGAGTTCAGATAAAATTCAAACAGTAGAAATTGTAAGAAATCCTGGTAGCCAATATGATGCATCCGTAAAATGTGTAGTAAAGATTCAGACGATAAAGAATCAGGATGATGGATTTGGCTGTGATATAAGGACGGCGTATTTTTTGTCGGATTATAATTATGATGCTCTAGGACAGTTTAATTGGAGTTATTCTGATAAGAAAATTCGCCTATATGGTTCTGCTTTCGTCTTGCGAGATAAAGGGCATTATCCCAGTGAAACGGAAAAAACTGTAGCAGCAGACACGCAGTGGAACCAGAAATTTAGCCAAGTGTTTAATCCGGTTAAATGGAATATAAATACTACCTGGGGAGCAGACTGGAACATATCCAATGACCATGAACTGGGATGCTTATATATGGGGAAGTTTTATCCTTCTTATTCCACTTATGCATTGCTTACTAGCGAGGTACTAGCTGATGGAGCTCTGTATGATAAGATTAATTCTATTTGCAATGGTAAGACTTCTCAAAAGCCTACGCACAATTGGGATTTGTTTTACAATGGAAAAATAGGAAACACGGATGTGCGAATGGATGTGAAATATCTGTTAAGTGGTAATACTGAAACAGCGAGTAATCAAGAAAAGAGCCTTGCTGTGGATGAACGTATGGTAGATACGAAGAGCATGATGTCTAATAAGTTGCTGGCAGCCAAAGCCTATGCAGATTATAAGATGGGTAATATTGGTGTTACCGTGGGAATGGAATATAATAATACGCATCGTCATGATGACTATATCAGCAATTTGGATAATCCGTCTTCCTCTTTTGCCAAATTGGTGGAACAGCATGTTGCTCCTTTTTTTGATTTGTCCTGCGAAACCAAGGCTGGTCAGTTCTCTTTGGGACTTCGTTATGAGGAAGCCAGCTTTAAGTATTTTGAAAATCAGCAGTTGGTGAAAGCGCAAAGTAGAAACTTTAGACATTTCTTCCCAAGTTTAACCTATAGCAAAGAATGGGGAGACTGGCAGTTGATGATGGCTTATGCTACTAGGACTGAGCGTCCTACTTATATGCAATTAAGTAATAATGTGAGATACGCTAATCGTTTCATGCTAGATACTGGTAATCCTTATTTGAAGCATGAGTATCTGCATGATGTATCACTGTCTGGTGGCTGGAAGTGGATGATGCTATCATTGGAATATACTGATAGGAGGCATGCCATCATAAGTTGGGCGGAAAATTTGAAAGATAATTCTGCCATAACAGAGAATACGTATATAAATATTCCTACGTTGAAGAATTTGCGGGCTTCTATTGAACTGACTCCCAAGATAGGATGCTGGTCACCTGTTTTCTCTGCCAGTTGGTCAAAACAGTGGCTCACTTTATTTTCTTCCGAAGGAGTTTTTCATATGAACAAGCCGATGGTACAGGTGGAAAGTAAAAACATGTTCGCCTTTGCTCATGGCTGGTCGGCATTTGTAGATTTTCTCTATAATAGTAAAGGTGATGTGGGGAATGTCTATAACTATCGCGAGGAATATGGACTAAACTTGGGTTGCACTAAGAGTTTTTGGAAGGGAAGGGCTAGTCTTCAACTGAAAGCAACAGACTTGTTCTTGACTAAATATGGTGAGAAGCAATTTGCTGGGAATGTCATTGATAGACAAGACTATTGGCTCGATAGTAGGGAGATATCTTTGACGTTTCGATTGAAGATAAGAAAAGTAAACTCTAAATTCAAGGGTGTAAATGTAGGTGATGAGGAAATTGAAAGGTTATAATGCTAAATTGCAAAGTGCGTTTAGCAAAACGGGTTAAGAAAAGATGAGAAGTGTAAATATTAACTTTTTTAACTTGATTGTAACCCGAAAAGTTTCGCCAACATTTTGCTATTTCAAATGAAAAAGTTAAATTTGCACTCGGAAAATAAAAAGGTAGGCGTTCCCCTTTGGGAGAATTGCCTTTCCGAAACAATGAGAATGTTTCATTAAAATATAAATTTTAAATAATTATGGCAGTAGATTACAAGAAAATCGGTCTTGTGAACACTAAGGAAATGTTCGCAAGAGCTATCAAGGGCGGTTGGGCCGTTCCTGCTTTCAACTTCAACAACTTGGAGCAGCTCCAGGCTATCATCCAGGCTTCTTCAAACTTGAAGTCACCAGTTATCCTCCAGGTTTCTAAGGGTGCTCGTAAGTATGCTAACCCTACATTGCTCCGCTACTTGGCTGAGGGTGCTGTAGAGTATGCTAAGGAGTTGGGTTGCAACCATCCTGAGATCGTGCTTCACCTCGATCACGGTGATAGCTTCGAGACATGTAAGAGCTGTGTAGACTTCGGTTTCTCTTCTGTAATGATCGACGGTTCTGCTCTTCCATACGAGGAGAACATTGCATTGACAAAGAAGGTTGTTGACTACGCTCATCAGTTCGGTGTAACTGTAGAGGGTGAGCTCGGTGTCCTCGCTGGTGTTGAGGATGACGTAGTTGCTGAGGAGTCTCACTATACAAAGCCTGAGGAGGTTGTAGATTTCGCAACTCGTACAGGTGTTGATTCATTGGCTATTTCTATCGGTACTTCTCACGGTGCTTACAAGTTCAAGCCAGAGCAGTGCACACGTGACCCTAAGACTGGTCACCTCGTTCCTCCTCCATTGGCATTCGACGTATTGGCAGCAGTTGAGGAGCAGCTTCCTGGTTTCCCTATCGTTCTCCACGGTTCTTCTTCAGTTCCTCAGGAGTATGTTGATATCATCAACAAGTTCGGTGGCAAGTTGCCAGACGCAGTTGGTATCCCAGAGGAGCAGTTGACTAAGGCTTCTGAGAGCGCTGTTTGCAAGATCAACATCGACTCTGACTCTCGTCTTGCTTTCACAGCAGGTGTTCGTGAGACATTGGCTCTTCACCCAGAGTACTTCGACCCACGTCAGTACTGCGGTAAGGCTCGTGAGTACATGGTTGACCTCTATAGCCACAAGATCAAGGATGTTCTTCATTCTGACAACAAGTTGGCTAACCTCGACTAATCTTCGAGTTTCGACAACACAAAATATAAGCGGGAATCCGAAAGGGTTCCCGCTTTTTTTGCTTCTTCTCTGTTAGGATGCCCACGCTCGGAGAGCGAGGGCTACTAGTCTTCCAGCCTCAGAAAGGCTTTGGGCAGATATTGTATCAAGTCGCCTGCGATGAGGCTTTCCTTGCCCAGGTCTTTGATGGCGATGTCGCCAGCCAGTCCGTGTAGATGCATGCCCAGTCGGCAGGCGTCGGCTTGATTGTAGCCTCTAGCCAGCAGTGCCGTGATGATGCCCGTGAGCACATCGCCGCTGCCAGCTGTAGCCATACCACTATTGCCCGTGCTGCAAAATTCTATCTGTCCGTTAGGATGGCACAGGGCTGAGTAGTGCCCCTTCAGGATGATGTAGGCGTGCAGGCGCTCTGCCAGTTCGCTAGCCTTTGCCAGGCGCTCACAACAGGTGTTGCTGGTGTTGCCAGCCAGGCGGTCAAACTCCTTGGGGTGGGGCGTCAGTATGATGTCCTTGGGCAGTTGTTGTAGCCAGGCTCTGTGGCTGCCCAGTATGTTGATGGCGTCGGCATCTATCACCGTAGGGCAGGTGCTGCGGCGCAGTTGGGCTATCAGAGCGATGGCTGTGTTCTCGTTGGTGCCCAGTCCCGGACCTATGCCCATGGCGCTGAAGTTCTCCGTGTCTACCGGCTCGCTGAATATGGTTTCCTCGGCATCCATCTGCAATACGGCTTCTGGCACGCTGATTTGCATAATCTCATAGTTGCGCTTAGGCGTATGCGTGGTTACCTTGCCCACGCCTGCTCTCAGACAAGCTTTGGTGGCTAGGATGGCGGCTCCGCTCATACCGTAGCTGCCGGCTATCAAGAGAGCGTTGCCCATGCTGCCCTTGTGGGCAAAGTCGCTGCGTGGGCGCAATAGCTGGCGCACGTCTTGCTCCTCCAGTATGCTGCATCTGCACTTGGCGTTCTGTATGTACTCTTGCGATAGTCGGATGTCGAGCACTCTCAGTCTGCCCAGGTATTGCTGGTTGTCTGCCATCAGCATGGATAGCTTCTTCTGTTGTAGCGTGAGCGTCAGGTCGGCATGGATGATGTTGGCGTGGATGTTGTTGGAGTTGTCCTCGGTCATCAGTCCTGAAGGGATGTCGATGCTCACCACCTTGGCAGCGCTTTGGTTGATATATTTCACCATGGCGGCAAATCCGCCAGCCAGCGGCTTGTTCAGTCCGCTGCCAAAGAGGCCGTCTATCACGAGCGTCTCGGCTGTGAGCTGTGGAGGGTCAAAGTTGAGCGTGATTTCCACAAACTTCTTCACCTTCTTTCCCTCAATGATTCTCTTCTTGTTGGCGGCGCAGTCGGCTGATAACTTGTTGTGTACATTGAATAAGTACACGCTCACCTGGTATCCGTCTTCCGCCAGCATTCTGCCTACGGCAAGTGCGTCACCACCGTTATTGCCCGGACCGGCAAAGATGACCACGGGTGTATGGTTCAGCCATTCTTCCTCAATGGCTCTGGTGAGAGCCTTGGCAGCTCTCTCCATCAGGTTGAGCGATGAGATAGGCTCATGCTCTATGGTATATTTGTCAAGCTCATGTATCTGAGCACTAGTGAATATCTTCATACTTTGATTTTAGTTAAAAGTGCCATTTTTCCGAAAAACCGTCTCTCTTTGGCTCTTCTAAGTGCAAAAGTACTAAAAAAATAGCTATGATAGCACGAAGTTTCGTGTTTTTTTCGTAATTTTGCAGAAAATATTCAATTTATAGACTATGGGCGTAGTAAAAATTAAGGATAAGACCTTCAAAACATCGATTCCAGAGGCCGAGATCCTAGAGAAAGTTAAGGTCGTAGCCGACCGTCTTAACCAGGACTATGAGGGCAAGACCCCTGTGTTCTTGGCAGTGTTGAATGGCTCGTTTATCTTCGCAGCCGATTTGATGCGAATGATTACCGTCCCGAGCGAAATCTCATTCGTGAAGTATGCTTCCTACGAGGGCACATCCTCTACTGGCAGCATGAAGACACTCATGGGCTTGAATGGCGACATCAAGGGCCGCCACATCGTCATCGTGGAAGATATCGTGGACTCTGGTTTCACTATGCAGCACATGATAGAGGAGCTGAAGAAGCAGGAGCCTGCATCTATCGAGATTTGCTCCCTGCTCGTGAAGCCAGGCAATCTGAAGGTGGACTTGAAGATTAACTATGCCGTAATGGAGATTCCTAACGACTTCATCGTGGGCTATGGCTTGGACTATGACCAGGAAGGCCGCAACCTGAGAGACATCTATACCATCGTGGAGTAAAATTCCCCTCATTATAGAACGTTTAATAATAAAAAGCGGAGGACATAATATGAATGCATTGGTTTTCTTGGGAACTTTTACAGTTCTTTTTTCAATCGTTATAGCCATTCTTTTGTCTCCTAGGGGGCAGAAGTGGGTGAATAAGTATGAATGATACTCACTATTGTTTGACAACATATAAATTTTATATATACATTTAAAAAAAGAAAGATGAAAAATATCGTAATTTTCGGCGCTCCAGGTGCAGGTAAGGGCACACAGAGCGACAAGATGATCGAGAAGTATGGTCTCGGTCACATTTCAACAGGTGACGTATTGCGTAACGAAATCAAAAACGGTACTGAACTCGGTAAGACTGCTAAGGGTTATATCGACAATGGTCAGTTGATTCCAGACGAGTTGATGATCGACATCCTTGCTAGTGTATACGATAGCTTCGGCAAGGATCACAAGGGTGTTATCTTCGATGGCTTCCCACGTACCACTCCACAGGCTGAGGCTCTGAAGAAGATGCTCGCTGAGCGTGGTCACAAGGTGGCTGCCATGATCGAGCTCGCTGTACCTGAGGATGAGTTGATGGCTCGTTTGATCAACCGTGGTAAGGAAAGTGGTCGTTCTGACGACAACGAGGAGACTATCAAGAAGCGTCTCAACGTATACCACACTCAGACTGCTCCGCTCATCGACTGGTATGAGAAGGAAGGCATCCACCACCACATCGAGGGTCTCGGCACTGTAGATGAGATCTTCGCTCGTGTATGCGATGTGATCGACAACCTCTAAGATATATATATATGTTAAATCTTCCCCGCCTCTCTGCGGGGAAGATTTATTAATGATTAATAGATTGATAATCAATGGCTGAATCCAATTTCGTAGACTATGTAAAGATCAACTGCCGCTCTGGTAAGGGTGGTAAAGGCTCCATGCACCTGCGCCACGTAAAGTACCAACCTAATGGTGGTCCTGACGGCGGCGATGGCGGACGTGGAGGAAGCATCTATCTGCGCGGCAACCACAACTACTGGACTTTGCTGCACCTCAAGTATCAGCGCCACTTCTTTGCCGAGCATGGTGGTAATGGCGGACGCGACAAGTGCCATGGCACCGATGGCAAGGACATCTATATCGACGTGCCTTGTGGCACCGTGGTATATAATGCCGAGACGGGCAAGTATGTATGCGATGTAACCTATGATGGGCAGGAAGTATTGCTGCTCAAGGGCGGTCGTGGCGGACTGGGCAACTTCCAGTTCCGTACCTCTACCAATCAGGCTCCTCGCTATGCCCAGCCAGGCGAACCTATGCAGGAGATGACCATCATCATGGAGCTGAAGCTCCTCGCCGACGTGGGCTTGGTAGGATTCCCTAATGCCGGCAAGAGCACGCTGCTCAGCGCCGTATCCAGTGCTCGTCCTAAGATTGCTAACTATCCATTTACTACGCTCGAACCATCGCTGGGCATCGTGGACTATCGCGACCACCAGAGCTTTGTCATGGCTGATATCCCTGGCATCATCGAGGGTGCGAGCGAAGGAAAGGGACTCGGTTTGCGATTCCTTCGTCACATCGAGCGCAACTCTCTGCTCCTCTTCATGGTACCAGGCGATACCGACGACATCAAGAAGGAATATGAGGTGCTCCTGGGCGAGCTGAAGAATTTTAATCCCGAGATGCTCGATAAGCATCGTGTGCTAGCCATCACCAAGTGTGACCTGCTGGACGATGAGCTCATCGAGATGCTCCGCGAAACTCTGCCTACTGACCTGCCAGTGGTCTTCATATCATCCGTTACGGGCCAGGGCATCCAGGAACTGAAGGATGTGCTCTGGAAGGAACTCAACTCAGAGAGCAACAAACTCCAGGAGATTACTGCCGAAGACACCCTCGTGCATCGTGACAAGGATATGTCTCGCTTCCAGCAAGAGCTGGCTGACGAGGGTGAGGACATCGTGGAGTATATCGACGAGGATGAAATCGAGGACGTAGACGACCTCGATGATTTCGAATATGAGTAATCTTGACTTTGAACTTTGAACTTGGAACATTGAACTTTATGATATGCCCAAAAAGTCATAACGTTCTGTTTTCGGAGTTCAAAGTAAAAAGTCTAATCATAAAGTTCAAAGTTCAAAGTTCAAAGTTCAAAGTTCAAAGTTCAAAGTTCAAAGTTCAATGTTCAAAGTATATAGCATAGCCGCTGGAGTCAAGGCATTCTCCACCACCCGCAAGGGCGGAGTGAGCCAGGGCAACTATGGCGAATTCAATATCAATGAGTATTGCGGCGATAATCCTGCGCATGTGGCAGAGAACCGCAAGCAGCTCGCCGCAGAGTTGGGCATCAGCACCGACCATATCATCATGCCCCATCAGGTACATGGCGTAGAGGTGCGCCAGGTGGCTGGCGAGTTCTTGACGATGCCTGAGAATATCCGAAAGATGGTATTGGAGGGTGTGGATGCCGTGATGACCAACCAAAAGGGGGTATGCGTGGGCGTTTCCACAGCCGATTGCATTCCGGTACTGCTCTATGATGAGGAGCACCATGCCGTGGCTGCCATCCATGCCGGTTGGCGAGGCACCTTGGCTCGCATCGTTCACAAGACCATTCAGGAGATGAAGTTCTCCTATAACACTGCCCCTAAGAAGTTGAAGGCTGTGATAGGCCCAGGCATTTCGCTCGAAAATTTCGAGGTGGGCGATGAGGTGTACGAGCAGTTTGAGCAGGCTGCCTTCCCGATGAAGGAGATAGCCGAGCAGCGACCTAATGCAGCCTTCTCTGCCGATGCCGCTGAGCGTGAGCGCTTGGCTGCCGAGGGCAATGTGGTGCAGCCGATGAAGTGGCACATCAACTTGCCGCTCTGCAACAAGCAGATTCTCATGCACTGCGGTGTGCCTGAGGAGAACATACAGGATTGTGGCATCTGTACCTTCGCCCATAGCGATGAGTACTTCTCTGCCCGCAAGTTGGGCACCGAGAGCGGCCGCATCTATACCGCCATCATGCTGAGCTAGAGATGCTGGGAGGGCAGGTTTGCTGTAACTGGAAAAATAATAAGATATAATAAGATATAATAAGATATGAAGGATAACATCCACCAACTTCGTTTGCAATCAAGCGGAGCTGGTGGATGTTATGCGTTTAAAAAAAACTGATAATGAATAAGAAACAACTACTGAAGCATGGTTTGGGCATGCTAGCCATCTCGGGATTCATGTTTGTGTCCCTGAATAGTTTCATGCCTGCCAAGAATGTCTTCACCGCCGCCGAACAACAGCAGGTGAGCATCGCTACGCCAGGGCTCTTTGCCCAGAGTCAAGCATTCAATGTTGACTTTGAGATATTCCGTGCCAAGGAATATTCCTTTCCGCTGCCTGTGGGCAAGGCTGGCCTGGTAAATGGCAATAGCGTGATGCGCATCGAGACGAGCAAGGGCGATGCCGTGAAGGCGATGTTTGATGGCTATGTACGCCTCTCGCGCAAGACGGAGTCGATGGGCAATGTCATCGTCATCCGTCACGACAACGGACTGGAGACGGTCTATGCCAACAATGCCGAGAACCTGGTCAAGGTGGGACAGCACATAGATGCTGGTCAGACCATCGCCATCGTGGGCACCAAGAATGGCACTACCTATTGTGATTTCTCCATCATGGTGAATGGCGGTCGCCTCAATCCTGAGACTTTCATCGAGCTCAAGAGCCATCGCCTGCGCCGCCAGACGGTGCAGTTTCGCAAGTCAGGCTCCCGTGTGCTCATATCCGTGGTGGGTGGCAAGGACAGTTCCGCAGGTCGTGACGCTGAGGCTAAGGGCAAGGCTGCCAAGGCAGATGGCAAGACCGCCAGTAAGATGGGCAGGGGATTGACCCTGAACCCTGACGAGGTGAGCGATCCTTTCACCATCACCAATACCTTTGAGCTAGACCTGGAGAAGATGGAGCGGAAGGCATGGGCATATCCACTGCCTGGTGCCCACGTCATCAGCCCTTACGGAGGCAAACGTCGCCATTCGGGCGTGGACCTCAAGACCCGTCCTAACGATGAGATTGTGGCAGCCTTCGATGGCGTGGTAGTGGCATCCGGTCCCTTCTATGGCTATGGCAACTGCATCCGCATCCGCCACGCCTATGGTTTCGAGACCCTCTATAGCCATCAGTCTAAGAACAAGGTCAAGGTGGGGCAGAAGGTGAAGGCAGGCGAGGTAATCGGTCTCACGGGCAGAACCGGAAGGGCGACCACCGAGCACCTGCATTTCGAGGTCAGCTTCGGCGGCCGCCGCTTGGATCCCGCCATCATCTTCGATCATAGCGGTCATAAGCTCAAGCCCGTTACCCTGCATCTCACCAAGGGCAAGGGCGTGAGGAGCCAGAAAAACTAGATTTCCTCTATGCTGAGGTTGATATTCTTGCCTCGTTCTTCCGTCTTTCGCAGACAGAAGACGAGGCGTTCGAATATGCTGGAAGAATGGATACAGAGTCCTGCGGCTTGATATTTGCCCACGATGATAGATCCATCTTTCAGTGTGTATACGCCATTGCCAGGTCTGATGATGCCTTGTTGCTTTCTGCCTTTAAGCAGGAATATCTTAGGCACGATGCGCTGGAGCCTGGCATCTTTCTGCATCTTGATCTTGTATTTCCCCACTGGCAGGCAAGTTGTGGCATGCTCTGCCGTATCACATATATGCTTATTCTCTAGCAAGAGGACGCCTGCTATGGCTTCCTTTACTTTCTTGTATCTTCTTATTGTGATGTTCATATCTTTCTTTTTTGTTTGATTAATCCTTGATGACACTCATGACACATGACACTCATGACACAGGCTTGAAGCTCAGTTTCTTATAGTTCCCCAGGCTGGTGTTCACTATCAGCCCTTGTTTCTGCCAGTTCTTCAGCATCTGGCGCACGCTGTTGCGAGTGGTGTCATTTCCCTTTACTATCATGGTTTGCTGATATGCTTGCTCTGTGGTGAAGTCTACAGCCAAGCGTTCAAATATGCTGTCGTTCTTGCCCTGACGCATACGGTCGCCGCCTCGGTCTCCACTCTTGTACATCGCCTTCTCTATGCGCGTGCGGAAGTAGAAGAGGGCACTGTCTATCAGCGAGTCGGCTATCAGCGTGTAGGCGTCCAGCATACTCGGCGTCTGCGCCTTCTGCATGTATTCCTGCCAGCTGTCGGGCTTCTGACGCAGCATTTTCTCAGCCTCTGCCAGTCCCATCTCCTTGATCATCTTCTCACATACTTGGCAGAGCATCAGGCATGCCGTCATTCTCTGGGCGGTGACGCAGGTGCGGAATCGCTGTCTTGCCATCACGGTATCATCGTTCTTGATGGCTTCCAGTCGGATGGTCTCCAGCCACTTCCTGCCTCGCTCCTCTAGCTTGGACAGATGGATTTCGCCCTGCATCAGGGGCAGCAGATGAGCCACCTTTCGGATGTTTTCTGCCTGCTGAGGGCTCAGGCTGCGCGGATTGTCCTCCAGTGGCGCATAGGTATTGTCGGGCGTGCGGGCGATGGCGATGCGCGACTGGAAACCGTCGGTGTAGTTGGTCACCACTCGATAGAGGGCATCGGGCGTGCCACACATCGTCACGTTCCAGCGCAGATGGTCTATATGCACGCTCACGGCATCGGCGCTCTTCGCCTCTCTGTCATATCGGCTGGCATCATAGGCTTGGCGCAGCATCACGCTGAAGTCGCTGATGCTCTGCTTCCATCTCAGCGCCACGGTGTCGGCTTCGGGGGTGAAGGAGAAGGCGTGCAAGCCTGCCGTGTTGGCGAGTCGGTCGGCTAGGTTGGCCACGGTGTTGTTGAGCGTCAGGAATCTCACGGGCAGTTTGGGCTCCTCGGGCTGACTCTTGGCGTTCTTGGCTTGCTTCTTCTTTTCTCGCCATACGGCTTCTTGCTGTAGGTAGATGCCGTCTTGCTGTCTCACCTCTTGGATCCAAGCCGTGATGATGGGGTCGATGCTGCCCTTGCCGCTGGCAAAGTCGCCTGCCACATAGGCGATGAGGTTGAGCGAGTTGCACTTGCCGTGTACATCTATCTTGACACCCGATGCTAGCATGCCGATGGCTGGACAGATGGCGGTGAGCACGGGCATGGTGAGGCGTGGCTCGGCTGCCTCCAGACTGTCGTTGATGCCCAATGGGCGGGCTGCCTTCATCAGTCGGTTGGCATAGTAGAGGGCGTCTTGCTGCTCGGCATTGTCCAGTGCGTCCACGATGTCGCCTGCCGTCTCTGCCCCTGCTGGTGGCGTGGCTATGCCGCTGGCGTAGTCCTTGCGCAGGCTGCTCAGCACATCTTTCAGACGCTTGGGCATACTGGTGCGACGCTCGCCGAGTGCAGAGTCGATGCACTTCAGCTTCTGGTCCTCGGGAAATCCGTCGTAGCAAGGGATGACCTGGTCCAGGACTTGGCGGTCGAATCCGCAGATATGGCGCAGGTTCACGGCGAGCTCAAAGGTCAATACGTCGCGATTGGATTTCACAGGGGTGTTGCCGTCGTTGTACATAGCCCACCACTTGCGGATAATCTCTGTGTAGGGGATGCCGAGATAGGTCGCTGCTTGGGGAGGATTTTCTCTCGCAAATTCCGCCGATTTTTGAAGCCCAGTTTGGTCTTCCTCCTTGCTGCCAGCTCCCGTAGGTTTCACTCCTAACTCCAGACTTCTAACTCCTAACTTAAAATGCTTGTTGGCGCTGTGGGCTCCTGGCGGGAGTTCCTCTTGTCCCATTCGCTCACGGTCTTCCAGGGCTTGGGCTTCAGCCGTCACGCTCTGCTCGTCGGCTCCAGGGCTGCTCCCATACTGGTCTTCGAAGAGGCGTGGGGAGAGATAGAGCAGGTCTTCTGCCGAGGCACTGGTGGAGAAATACACACGGTTGATGTCGTGGGTGTTGGTGTCTATCTCGCAGTCCAGCTGGCGGGCTATGCGGATTTGGTTCTCCAGGATGGTCTTGCCCTTCTGGCGCAGGAATACGCAGTGACCGCCCTGTCTTGCCGAGCGCTCCATCATCAGGAGTCCCAGCTCCTCGGCTAGTGATTTGTTTTCCCCTTTCGGGTCGTTAGCCTGCTTGCTCTTCCCCAGCAGAAGTTGGGCGATGCGATTGAATTCCTCAGGCTCGTCCACGTCAAATCCGAAGGCTTGGCTAGGCAGTTTGTTGCCCTTCACCAGTCCATTGGGGTAATAGCCCGAGTAGTTGAATTGCACCAGTCTTCGCTTGGCCTCGCCATTGCCGCTGCGAGCCAGTCGCAGGTTGGCCAGCTGATAGCTGCTGTTGCGCAGTCGTTTATACTCCTCTTCCGAGGTGATGGAGCGGGCAGTTTTTCTGCCCTTCTCCACCTTGATTAAATATACACTCATCTATTTTTCAGAATTGCATTTTATGATCAATATATTCTTCTTTGCTGGGCAGGTAATAAACCTGCCCTCCCAGTTACAAACTTTCGATAGCCTCGATGGCATCCTGTCTCAGAGCCTCGGCTATGTCCACTCCTTCCTTCTTGTACACCTTGAGATAGAGCAAGATGGCTTGGTCGCTGGTGGCTGAGAGGGAACCATGGCGCAGTTTCTTGATTTTCACGCTCTTGCTGTGCTTTGCCTTCTGTATCACGCAGTCGATGGTGCCATCGCTCATCTGCTGGATGATGCCATGGCGGCGGAAGCTGCTGAGCTTGCCTGGCACTGGATAGTCGGGTGAGAAGAGGAAGTACTTGTTGTCGTCGAGAAACGCTGTGCCTGAAAGCTCAATGTGAGTGGCGTTCAGGTTCATGTTAATTTGCTTTGCCATAATTATTCATTATTAATTATCAATTATTCATTATTAGTCAGTTAGTCAGTGAGCGGGTCGATGCATCCCTTGCTGCTGGTGATGGTGATATACACCTGCTTGCCATCAGCCAGTGCCATGTTGATCTCATCGTTGAGTACCATGAGCCAGCGGGTGGAGTTGAGCACCATGCCTCGTTTCTCATTGACGCCCACCAAGATGCAGCCCTCGGTGTCCTGTGGATAATTGCCCATGTGGATGCGGATGCCCGAGAATCCCGGCACATTGAGCAGCAGTGGCAATGGCCTGCCAAACTTCTCCGAGCCTGCCATCACCACCTTGTATCTGCCCTCTGGTATGGCAGTTTTGCCCAGTGCAGTGCCCTTGCCATGCTTCTTGATGCCACGCTCCTTGGCTAGTTGCACCTTCAGGCTGCGGTCCAGAGGTCCATCGGTAGCTTGGAACTTGAAGTTGCGGCAGCGAGGCTCCAGTGTGTCACAGAGTCGCCAAGGCTCATCGTCCAGATAGAGAGCTCCGATGGTGTAAGTCTGTCGTTTGGCTATTCTCACGAGTTTGATTTCCATCGTCTTCACCTTGCAGTTCTTGCCAGTGCGCTCAGTCATCTTCTTAGCCTCCTGAACTTCGTTTACATTACTATTATGGTTCATAGTTCACTACTAGCGGTTCTCCGCTTCCTTCAGAGCGGGGTCTTAATTTCGAATCGCTGGTGCAAAGGTACTGCGGTGCGGATTCTGATAAAAAGAATGCATTTTATCAAAAGGTTAAAAGGTAAAAATCTCACAAGTAGATTCTGCCGTCCCGCGAAGTGAAATCGTGCATCTTGCCGTCCCCGGAGGGGGCGAACAGGAGTAAGAGCGGATGCTATTCGCCCCCTACGGGGACGATATTGGCTAGTCAGGCTTTCCGCAGGTGATTGAAAGCGATGCCGTTTTTCTGATTGAAAGTTTGGATTTGGTCAGAAAAAAGTTAGTTTTTACTTTGGATTTGCACAAAAAATCCTCAGTTTTTGCTTTGGATTTGAAAAATATTTGTATCTTTGCACCTGAAAATTAATAACAAAGCTTATGTTTGATAGAATAGCTATAAGATATTTGCGCCAATGGGCAGAGAAGGAAGAGCGAAAGCCGCTGGTATTGCGCGGAGCTCGACAAGTGGGAAAGACAACCTTGGTGAATCTCTTCGCCAAGGACTTCGACTCTTATATCTATCTCAACTTGGAGGAGAAGGACGTGGCAGCACTTTTTGCAGCCGACTATCCCTTTGAGGACTTGGTGGCAGGCATTTTTTTCAAGGTAAATGTGAGTCAGGACACAACCAAGCGCACCTTGATCTTTATTGACGAGATACAGAATGAGCCTAAGGCTGTACAAGCTCTACGCTATTTTTATGAGAAGCGTCCTGATCTGTATGTCATTGCGGCAGGTTCTCTCTTGGAAAGTTTGATGGGCAGGCATATATCTTTTCCTGTTGGCAGGGTGGAATATATGGCTTTGCACCCTTGTACGTTCGAAGAGTTTCTGATAGCTATGGGGCAAAATGCCTTGGCAGATAGTGTTGCCAAATTGAGTGTACCGAAGTCGTTGCATTCTTATGCCATGGATTTGTTTAGGAAATATATGATAGTGGGTGGTTTGCCCGAGGCAGTTGCTAATTATGCAAAGTATCAGGATTTTGTGCGCCTGAATGACGTGTTCAATTCTTTGCTTTCAGGCTATCGTGATGATGTGGAGAAGTATGCCAGCAAGCCCAAGGACCAGGATGCTATCCGATATATCTTGAATTATGGGTGGACTTTTGCGGGTCATCGCATACAGTTTGCCAAGTTTACGGGAAGCAGTTTTAAGTCAGCTGATGTGAGCAATGCGTTCCGCACTTTGGAGAAGACGCTCCTCTTGGAGTTGGTTTATCCCCAAACCAGTGTTTCTTTTCCTATTTTGCCCGACCTAAAGAAGAGCCCCAAGCTGCTTTGGCTGGATACGGGCTTGGTCAACTTTGTGGCTGGAATGCAAGAAGAGCTGTTGTTTTCTACAGATGCAGATGAACTTTGGAATGGCGACATAGCCGAGCATATCGTAGCGCAAGAGTTATTGGGGGCAACCGTGACTTTTGGTGAAAAGCGAATGTTTTGGGTTCGTGATGCCCGAAATTCTCAGGCAGAGGTAGATTTCTTGATTCGCTACCAGTCGCATCTCCTGCCGATAGAGGTAAAGACGGGAAATAACTCCAAGTTGAAGTCTCTTCATCTCTTCATGGAAGAATCAAGAGAGAAGATTGCCCTCCGCCTTTGGAATGGTCCGATGTCATCAGATACCATCACCAAGCAGAATGGGGATTCCTTCATCTTGTATAACATACCATTATATTATTCAGGTCATTTGGATAAGTTTTTGGCTGGTGTTGTTTAAGAGGAATCGGACTTGCTATAAGTATGACCATCACTGCCACGGTAAAGGCGTTGGTTGCATAATGGAGCAAGAGCAATGATTCATTATCCCCAAATTTATTTTGCCAAAATGTGTGCTCTCCCCCAAATTTAGACCATCAAGAAACATAATAAACAGAAATTTCACAAGTAAAAAAAAGACCTCTGAAGGAGATTTTGAAGCAAACCTAGGCCTCTTTTCAGAGGCCTCAAGTAAGTATTTCAGAGACCTCTAGTTAGTCTTTCAGGCAGCCCACTGGCACTACGAATACACCATCGGTGCGCTGGTAGGCATATTCGCCTACACCCGTGAGCACCATCATGAAGGAAGGGTCCTTCATCTTGGTGGTGTCTATCTTGGAGGCTAACTTCAGGAGCGAAGCGGCACCTTCGGCTACCAGTTTGTCTCCGCCAAGCTTGATTTCTACCAAGCCGTAGGAGCCATTGCGCAGATGCACCACGGCATCACACTCCAAGCCGTTCTTGTCTCGATAATGATATACTGTGCCGCCCAGGGCATCGGCATATACTCGGAGGTCTCTCACGCACATCGTCTCGAAGAGCAAGCCGAAGGTGTTGAGGTCGTTGATGAGGTCCTTGGGACCTAAGCCCAATGCTGCCACGGCAATGGAAGGGTCTACGAAATAGCGAGTGTCTGAGGTGCGAATGGCAGTCTTGCTGCGCAGGTTGGGATTCCATGCCGGCATGTCCTCTATCACGAAAATCTTGCGTAGGGCGTTGAGATAAGCGTCTACTGTTATGACGCTTGGTGTTACGGCCTCATTAGCCTCTAAATCTTTGGCGATAGTGGCTATGCTAACAGATGCTCCTTGATGACGTGCATAGATTTTTAATAAGCGTAATGCTCTATCTGGATTTCTTTCTACATCATCTACACGAGAAATATCCGAGCGAACAACAGCTTGAAGATATACTCTAACTTGCAATAAAGCTGCATTCTCTGTCTTTTTGTCTAATGATTTTGGCCATCCACCGCGACACGTGAGAAATGCAAGTCGTTCCATGCTCATTTCGCACTTAGCGCCAAATGGCTTGTCTTCTTGTTCAAATAGACTACTTAATGATATAGTTCCATTAGAGTCTCCCGATTCCCATAATGACATGGGGCGCATTTTGAGCCAAGCAAAACGTCCTGTTCCAGTATGGCTAATCTCACCATGATTGGTGAAGGGAACGGCAGAACCAGTTAAAATAAACTGGCCATCTTCTTGTCTATGATCCACAGTGAAGCGTATGGCATCCCATAATTTGGGTGCCAATTGCCATTCATCTATCATGTGTGGTGTCTCTCCCTCAAGTAGATTGGAAATGTTGCTATCAGCCATTTGTAGGAATTGTTCCTTGTGCGCTGGATCATCCATATAGAGTATACTTTTGGCATGTTGCTCAGCTGTTGTGGTCTTTCCACAAGCCTTGGGCCCTTCTATCAAAACTGCTCCTAGAGCGTCCAGATATTCGTCCAAAATACTATCCGCAATTCTTACTCTGTAATTCTCCATATTCTTATGTATTAATGTTTGTGTTGCAAAGATAATATAATTTTCTGAAAATCAACATATAAATTAATTATATTTATGATTTTTGACTATACTATTATATGATTTGGCGCATTTTTGTTATATGATTTGGCGCATTTTTATTATATGATTTGGCGCAAATTCATTCGGTAATTTGGCGCATTTTCATTCGGTGATTTGGCGATTTCCCCTACTTGCTCGATGTATTCCACCAGGCGCTTGCGCAGCTCTCGGTCTTCGATGCCTTGCCCCAGATAGGAGCGGTAACTGTTGTCGGGCTTCTCGGAGCGCTCCAGGGCATTGCAGAAGACTGTCTGCTTGCTCTCCTCTGGATATACATTGTGGGCTATCAGGATGCCCATGATGCGCATCACTGCATACTTGTTGAAGTCTCTACACTTGCGAGCCTTGGGAGTAGGCATCAGCATCTGGAGGAAGTCGGGGTCGGAGATGATCTTTTGCCAGAGCGCAGCTATCTTGCTGCGCCACTTGGAGGTGGCGAGCTCATCTACTTGTGATACGTATTCCTTCACATGAAGAGATACTTCTTCTTCTGATATCTCGTTGAAACTTGCGTCAACGTAGAGTTTTCCCTGGGCTGCCGCTTTCTCGAAGAAGGCAAGGCGTTTTTTGAGGTCTTCAGGGGAGACCTTTTTCTGTTTTTTCGCCATTTTTATTTTCTTGTTTTAGCAAGAAAGAATAGCGATGTATACATCTTTGCTCTATCATAGAATGTACTTCTTGGTACCAGATAGCACACCTAAGAGTCTTTCCTTTCTTATGTTTATCATAAGTAAAAAGAAAAAAAGACAGGAAAAGACGATGAGGGGTGCTAATCCTTGCGGATGAGGTGCCGACGCCGAGGTTACTGGCTTAGTTCCTTAGCATGATTCTATCTGAAGTTATTAGTATTCAGAAAGTTTCACGATGCAAATATAATCAAAAAAATCCAAACCGTTCGATTTTTCTTCTATTTTTTTTATAAAAATCGTCATATTTCTTGCTTTTTAGCTGATTTGCGGTGTGTCATGAGGCAAAAATGGGGTAAGTTGCTGATTTCCGGACTATTCCGATGGGGGTGTGTCATGAGTGTCATGTGTCATGAGTGTCATTAAGAAATCTTGCATCACTTCTCAGCCTGAAATGTGTGTGGAAAAAAGTCTCTATATAAAGATTAAAAATATTTTTATCTTTATATAGAGGGCTGAAATCCCCCCGCAGATGGAGTGGGGAAATCCTTAATGACACTCATGACACATGACACTCATGACACACCTCAGTCCTTTTCCCCCTTGCCCTCGGTGCAGGTTATTATTTATGCGCCCACACGATGTATTTCTACCTGCGTGGCGTAGAAATAATTTTTTCCTCGCCACGTAGCAAAAATATGGTGATTCGGATTGCTGGGATGTGAGGACTGCTGGATGCTGCTGAACGACGACTTTTTACATGCTTAACTCGTATCGAAAACTATACTTATTATCAGAGAGTTGTGATAAATGAGACAACAAATGCCTCTAAATGGTTGGACAAATGGAACAAATCGCCCCTTTTTGTTGTACCTTTGCACCGCAGTTCGGAAGTTCGGGGCATCAGCCGGCAGCCCTCACGGAAGAGCGGCAAAAAGTGTGTAAGTAAAAAAGTGAGTATTAACAATTTCTAAACCAAACAACTATTATGGGAATCAGAGTAAAAGCAATTGAGAGAAACGTATCTTTTGACAAGAAAAACAAGCGCTATGCCTATGTGCTCCAGGCAGACCTCTACGGTCAGTTGTCACAGGCCAAGGTGATAGCCGAGGCAGCCCTTCGCAGTGGCATCAGCAAGGGAGTGATGAACGCCGCCTATAGTGCCATCGGTGATGTCATCGTGGCTTGGGCCACCGAGGGTCACTCTGTGGCTATTCCAGGTCTGGGCACCATGCGCTTCGGTCTGCGCAGCATCGCCGTGGACGACGTGAACAAGGTGAGCGCATCGCTCATCACCGCTCGCCGAGTCATCTTCACTCCTAGCGTAGCCATCAAGCAGGAGCTCGCCGACACCGCCGTGAGCATCACTTGCTACGACCGCAACGGCAAGATTGTGAAGCAGGTAACCTCTACCGACAAGGGCAACGTGGACGACTCCGAGGGCGGCGATAACCCTGGTGGTGGATCAGGCTCTAGCACCGGCGATTCTGGCACTGATGCTGGTGGCGGTAACGTAGGATTGTAGAACGATCCAGCCCCCTCGGATGGAGGGGGTTAAAAACTTGAGGGATGAATTACTAATTACAAATATTACTTATTAACCGAATATGAACATGAACAAGAAAGCCTTTTGGGAGCGTGTGCTCCAGTTAGCCATCACCGTGTTGACAGCCATTGCCACTACGCTTACCGCTAATGCCGCCATCGTGCATTAGCCCATCTCTTGCCAGAGAATGGCAGAGTGTACAAAAAAAATCCCCTTTACTATCCATCACGGACGGTAAAGGGGATCCAGGGGAAGAGAGTATAAAAAAATCCCCCGACTAAACAATCTATTTTTACCAATATGATTATTTTCTCTGGGACTTGCGGTTAGCTCTCTGCTGGCGATACTTCGCCTTTTGACGGGCAGAGCCGCTACCGTGGGCTCCAGTAATGTATTTCTTCTTCTTGGCCTTGGTCTTCACTTTGTCGTCGTCGGTCTTCTTCGGACCGCCGCCTCCCTTGAATACCATGCCACCCATGATAATATCGTCTATATCACTCATATACTTTGAATTTTGAACTTTGAATTTTGAACTTTGAACTTTGAACTTTATGATAAGTAAAGCCGTTAAATTCTTCACTCTTCACTCTTCACTCTTCGTTCTTCACTCTTCGTTCTTCACTCTTCATTCTTCACTCTTCACTTAAATTAGTGATGGAACAAGCGAACGTGAGTGAACGCCATGGCAATGCCGTACTTGTCGCAAGTCTCGATGACATTGTCGTCACGGATGCTACCGCCTGCTTCTGCTATGTATTCCACACCGCTCTTGTGGGCACGCTCTATGTTGTCGCCAAATGGGAAGAAGGCATCGCTACCCAGTGCCACGCCTGTGTTCTGGGCTATCCAGGCTTTCTTCTCCTCGCGGGTCAGAGGCTCAGGCTTCTCGGTGAAGAACTGCTCCCATACGCCGTCCTGCAATACATCCTCCCACTCATCAGAGATGTATACATTGATGGTGTTGTCGCGGTCGGCACGGCGAATCTTCTCCTTGAATGGCAGGTTCATCACCTTAGGACACTGGCGCAGCCACCACTCATCAGCCTTGCTTCCTGCCAGGCGAGTACAGTGGATGCGGCTCTGCTGACCGGCACCGATACCGATGGCCTGACCGTCCTTCACATAGCATACAGAGTTGCTCTGGGTATACTTCAGGGTGATGAGCGAGATGATGAGGTCGCGCTTAGCCTCTGGAGTGAAAGTCTTGTTCTGTGTTGGGATGTCCTCAAAGAGAGCTGGGTCGTCGAGCTTCACCTCGTTTCTACCCTGCTCAAAGGTTACGCCAAACACCTGCTTGTGCTCGATAGGAGCTGGCACATAGTCGGGGTCTATCTGGATGACGCAGTAAGTGCCCTTTCTCTTTGCCTTCAGCACCTCTATGGCCTCAGGGGTGAAGCCTGGAGCTATCACGCCGTCGCTCACCTCACGCTTGATGAGGAGGGCAGTGGCCTCGTCGCAAACATCGCTCAGCGCCACGAAGTCGCCGTAAGAGCACATGCGGTCGGCACCACGCGCACGGGCATAGGCGCAAGCCAATGGAGAGAGCTCGAAGTTGACGTCATCTACGAAGTAAATCTTCTTCAGGGTGTCGCTCAGAGGCAGACCGATGGCTGCACCTGCAGGCGAAACGTGTTTGAAACTAGCGGCGGCAGGCATTCCTGTGGCAGCCTTGAGCTCCTTGACCAGTTGCCAAGAGTTCAGGGCATCGAGGAAGTTGATGTAGCCAGGGCGGCCGTTGATAACTTCGATAGGCAGTTCCCTTCCGTCATCCATGTAGATGCGAGAAGGTTTCTGATTCGGATTACATCCGTACTTAAGTGCTAATTCTTTCATCTTATGTTAGAATGTGTTTAGAATTTGGTGGCAAAGATACAAAAAATGATTGAATAATCTATCATATTTCCAAGAAAAAGGGTGAAAATATGACGAAAAAAGTAGAAAAAGCAATTATTTCTCCCCGAAAGTGAAAATAATTGGGGAAAAATTACTTAGTTTCAAAACTTTTTCTTACTTTTGCTCCCAGTTAGTTATGTTATATTAGAGAAATATTTGGGATATATAATAAAGGTATAAAAATGAAACATGATTTGAAGCTTCTTGCTGAGGCTTTGGAGAAGAAACTAGGCAAGGCACACGTGCTGCACATGTGGCAGGTGATCAAGGGAAAGGAGAAGTTATCGCCGCAAGCACTCGACCGACTGGCGCTGCTGGCTGGATTTCAGAGTTGGAAGGATTTCCAGGGTGCCCTCCATGGCACTGAGGATGGACTCGTGAACTACAGTGTGGGCGATGAATAAAGCTATTTTGAATGATATAAAGATTAATATAGTAAGGAAGTGGATTTAGAGAAATCCCAGAGGCAAAAGGGCATCCAACCGTGAGGTCAGATGCCCTTTATTAATTCTAATTTCTTTAAGATAGGTCTCTAAGAAAATTACTCAGCGTCCTTGGCTACAGTCTTCTTCTCAGCGATACGAGCCTTCTTACCAGTAAGAGCACGCAAGTAATACAACTTAGCGCGACGAACCTTACCACGCTTGTTCACCTCGATAGAATCGATAGCTGGTGACTCGATAGGGAAGATACGCTCAACACCTACAGTACCAGACATCTTGCGAACTGTGAAACGCTTCTTGTCACCATGACCAGAGATCTTGATAACAACACCACGATAGAGCTGGATACGCTCCTTAGTACCCTCGACGATTTTGTAAGCGACTGTGATAGTATCACCTGCCTTGAACTCAGGGAACTTCTTGCCGGTTGCAAATGCTTCTTCAGCAACTTTAATCAAATCCATTTTTTGTATAAAATTAAAAATTGTTTGTCGTTCCAACGCAACATGGACTTGGACAACACTTCTGCCCAGACAACAGCGGTTACGCCGAAAAGCGGGTGCAAAGTTACTACTTTTTCTTGTATCTCACAAATTTTCAAGCATTTTATTGCCTTTTTAACACCGATTTTTTTGTTTTATTTCATTTTTGGCGTAACTTTGCAGTCAGAAAACAATAAAAATAGTGATTATGAACAGAAAACTTTTAGTCGGCTTCTTGCTGACGGCATGTGCCATCTGGGGCGTAAACCCTTGTCAGGCACAGAAGTATAAGGTGGCTAAGGTGGAGCGCACTCGCATCCTCATCGACAAGAAATGGGATGCGGAGCCTGATGCTGAGGCTGCCCAGTTTATCGCTCCTTATAAGCATAAGGTGGATAGCATCATGGGCCCTGTGGTGGGCTCGGTGGCTCACGATATGACCCGCCATCGCCCGGAGAGCGAGCTGAGCAATCTGCTCTGCGACATCCTGGTGTGGGGCGGCAAGAAATTTGGTGAGCAGCCCGTCTTCTCGGTCTATAACATGGGCGGCATCCGTGCCAACTTTGCCAAGGGCAAGATTACCGTGGGCGATGTGAACGAGGTGGCTCCTTTCGAGAACAAAATTTGCTTCCTCACCCTCACTGGCGAGAAGGTAACTGAGCTCTTCCAGCAGATAGCCCATCGTGGCGGCGAGGGACTGAGCCATGCCGTGCGCCTGGTCATCTCCAAGGATGGCAAACTGGTGAGCGTCACGCTGAATGGTGAGCCTATCGACCCCAAGAAGGAGTATCGCATAGCCACCCTCGATTATCTGGCAGAGGGCAATGACCAGCTCGTGGCCTTCAAGAGCGGTACCCATGTGGTATCTCCTAAGGAGAAGGAGAACAACGTGCGCTACATCATCATGGACTATTTCCGTGAGAAGATGGCAGCGGGCGAAGTCGTGGAGAGTCAAATCGAGAATCGTGTAACAGTAGAATAGGTTTTGAGTATGAAGAAATATATCTTATATATAATAATGTGTATGGCTGCCATCCCAGTGATGGCAAAGAACAAGCAGCTCGTGGTGCTCCATACCAACGATACGCACTCTTGTGTGATGCCGATGAACCCTAACCTCGCTGATACAGCGATGGCAAACAGGGGCGGATACTTGCGCCGTGTGGCCATGATCAAGGAGGAGAGAAAGCAGAACCCTGACTTGCTGCTCTTTGACAGCGGCGACTTCTCGCAGGGCTCTCCTTACTACACGCTCTTCAAGGGCGATGTGGAGGTAGGACTCATGAACGAGATGAAGTATGACGCTGCCACCATCGGCAACCATGAGTTTGACTTTGGCATCGACAATATGGTGCGCCTCTTCAAGATGGCGAAGTTTCCGATAGTTTGCGCCAACTATGACTTCACGGGCACTGAGCTCGCCGACATCGTGAAGCCTTACGTCATCCTGCATCGTCAGGGCTTGAAGATAGGCGTATTCGGCATCTGCCCTGAGCTCAAGGGACTCGTGAGCACTGCCAACTATGGCTGCATCAAGTATGAAGACCCTATCCAGAAGGCGAACGAGACAGCGGAGCTGTTGAAGAAGAAGGAGAAATGCGATGTCATCATCTGCCTCTCTCACCTGGGCTGGGACATCGATGGCATCGACGATACCGAGCTCATCCCTGCCACTCGCTACATTGACCTCGTATTGGGCGGCCACAGCCATACTTACTTCAAGCAGTTGCAGTATCTCAACAATCTTGATGGACAGCCAGTAGGCGATGACCAGAACGGCAAGAGCGCCATCTATGTCGGGAAAATGATGCTGGATATCGTGAAGAATAAATAAAGAGAAGGTCAAGGTGTGTCATGAGTGTCATGTGTCATGAGTGTCATTAAGGATTTCAATATAAAAAAAGCTCCTCATAAAAGAAATGAGGAGCTTTTTTAGTATATAATGATATCTTATTCCTTGTTAGAAGAAGCATAGAGTCCGATGACGGCACCAATAAATCCGCCACTCTTCTGAGTGCTCAGGTTGCTGGCGTCCACACCCTTGGCTAGGAGCTGCCAGTCGCTGCCCTGCTCAGCATAGTAGAAGTCATAGTAGCGATCATGACCTTCTATCTTGAGTCGGAGCTCTCCGTCCTTGATAGGAGTAGAGGCGATGGTCACATTGTTCTTCTCGGCACGAGTCAGGGTAAGCACCAACTTGCCATTCTTCATCGTCTTGCCAAGCACGAAGTTGTGGTCTTCCTTCTGGAGAAGTGCCAAGCCTGCGATGTCCTTGTCGTTGCGAGGAGTGAAGTTGAGCGCAGTCTCAGCGGTGAAAGTGCCGTGCTGCTGACGAGCCCAGATGGCAGACATTGGCTCACGCTTGTAGATGTTGCCAGGCAAGAGATTCAGTGTCAACTTACCATTCTCAGCCTTGTAGCAATCCACAGGGTCGCGGAGGAACATCCAGCGGTTGACATCCACTTTCTCAAAATTGTCTGTATACTCGAAGTTGCCAGAATAGAGGTTCTGACCGTTTGGCTTCAGTCTAGCCTTCTCGCCCACAGTAGAGATAGGAGTGTTCTTGGCGAGAATCTCAGGCCAACCATTCTTCCAGGTCACTGGCAGCAGATAAGTATCACGCCCCGTGTTGTACATATCCTCCTCGTAAGGACGGCAAGCCAGGAAAACAGCCCACCAGTTGCCCTTGCCATCTTCCACGATGTCGGCATGGCCGGCACTAGACACAGGGTCCTTGCGGTTAGGGTCCAAGCCTGTGCGCTGAGTCAGGATAGGGTTGTTAGGATTCTCCTCCCAAGGTCCCATTGGGTTCTTGGCACGCAGGATCACCTCGCTATGCCAACCGCCAGTACCGCCCTCGGCACACATCAGATAGTAATAGTTGCCCTTCTTGAAGAGGTGTGGACCCTCTATCCAGATAGGCTTAGCCTCTACGTGAGTACCACCACGGAGTATCTGCTTGAAGTCGCCCTTGATGCTGTCGCCCTTCACGTCAAACTCGAAGAGGCGGATGGCACGCTGTCCCTCATAGTCGGCGCCGCCAACCACTGGACCATTGTGTACGATATATCCCTTGCCATTGTCATCGAAGAAGAAGCTAGGGTCGATGCCATCAATCTTAGGCAGATAGATAGGCTCGCTCCAGCCCTTGCTTGGATCCTTGGTCTTCACGAAGAAGTTGCCAGCGCCCACGTTGGTGGTGATCATATAGAAGGTCTTGTTCTTCTTGTTGTAGCTGATGGCTGGTGCAAAGATACCGCCCGACACATGCTGTCTCTTGAGAGGCACTTGGGATGTGCGGTCCAGCACATGGCCAGCAGGCTGCCAGTTCACCAAGTCCTTGCTGGTGCTCAGAGGCACGCCAGGGAAGAAGGTGAATGATGAGTTCACGAGATAATAGGTATCGCCCACGCGACAAAGTGAAGGGTCAGGGTAGAAACCCGCCAACACTGGATTGTAGTACTGATGGCTCTTGTCGATGGCTACATTGAAGCGAGCGTCATTGCCCGCATACTTGAAGTAGTCGAACTCGGCAGTCTGCGCCTGAGCTCCCGCAGCGAGAGCTAGTGAGAGAGAAAAGATTGCTAACTTTTTCATTGTTTATAATTGTATTGTTTGATTTTTGGTGCAAAGTTAGCATTTCTTTTCCAATCTCACCCCCATCTGATGTTACCAATACTTTGCGTGGTGTTTCATGAGCGTGTCTATTTGTAACAAATACTTTATTTTTTGCGCTTTTCGTTCATATAGTCACGTGGAGCCACGCCATACATGTTCTTAAACATGGTGCTGAAGCTGGCAGCATTGCTGAATCCGCAGGCAAACATCACGTCGATGACGCTCTGCTTGGAGTCGGCTAGCATCTGGGCGGCTGCCTTCAGGCGCACGTTGCGGATGTAGATGTGTGGAGTCTGATTGGTCAGCTCCTTCATCTTGCGGTGCAGGTGTACTCGGCTGATGCCCACTTTCTGGGCTATCATGTCTACGCTCAGCTCGCTGTCGTTCAGGTTCTGCTGCACCACATCGGTTACCTTGGCGAGTAGCATCTCGTCAGGTGTCTGTAGTTCTACAGGCTTGCCGCCGCCCTGCAGGTCCTCCTTGCCCTCAAACTTATTGCGCAGTGTGCGGCGCACGGAGAGCAGGTTGAGGATGGTGCGGCGCAGGATGTCCATATTGAATGGCTTCACGATATAGGCGTCGGCACCCGTTTGCAGTCCTGCCAGCTGGTCTTCCTCTCGGCTCATCGCCGTGAGCAGGATTACTGGTATATGATTGGTCGTAACCTGGCTCTTCAGCTTGGTGCAGAGGGTGGTTCCGTCCATCTCCGGCATCATGATGTCGCTGATCACGAGGTCTGGCTGCTGCTTTCTGATTTCCTGTAGCGCCACCTTGCCGTTAGGGTAGGCTAGGATGTTGAAGTCGGCTGATAGCTGGGCGGCGAGATAGGTCTGTATCTCCTCGTCGTCTTCCACGATGGCGATGGTGCTTTTCAGCTTGCTGCCTTCTGGGCTGGCAGGCTGGCGGGTCATCTCCATCTCTTCCTCTTCTTCCTTTTCCTCCTGCAGGTCGTTCATCTCGGTCTTCTCTTCTTGCGCTTTTCCCTCTTGCAGGGTTATCATCTCCTCTGGCTTCAGGTGCTCGCAGCCCATAGGTAGGGAGATCAGGAACTCGCTGCCCTGCTGGAAGTCAGGGTCGTCGCCGCCCTGGTTGTTGCGGGCAGAGATGGTGCCATAGTGCAACTCCACGAGCGAGCGGGTCAGGTCCAGACCGATGCCTGTGCCTATGTTGCGGTCGGTGGAGCTGGTAGGGCTCTGGTAGAATCGCTGGAAGATGGTCTCCAACTTATCCTTTGGTATGCCGATGCCGCTGTCCTTGATGCTGATATAGGCATGGTGCTCGGTGTGGCGCAGGCTCATCTTCACCTTGCCGCCAGCCGGGGTAAACTTGAAGGCGTTGGAGAGCACATTCATCAGCACCTTGTCAAAGTTGTTGCGGTCTATCCATACGTCCAGCTGGTCTGTGTCGTGTACAAACTGGAAGTCGATGTTCTTGGTCAAAGCCTGCTGATGGAACAGTTCGTACTCATCCTTCATAAATCCCACCATGTCGGTCTGGCTCATGCGCATCACCATCTGTCCCTTGTCTATCTTGCGGAGGTCCATCATCTGGTTGATGAGGTGCAGGATGCGCTCCGAGTTCTTGTGCATGATGTCGTAGATGCTCTGTCGGTGAGGGTCCTTGTCCTCCTTGATGAGGGAGAGCAGAGGTGTGAGGATGAGCGTCAATGGCGTGCGAATCTCGTGGCTGATGTTCATGAAGAACTTGATCTTAGCCTCGCCCATCTCCTCGGCGTGGATGTGCTTCTGTAGCAAGAGGCGGTCTTCCTCCTTGCGCTTGCGGTGCTGCATATAGAGCACGCAGAGACCGATGAAGGCTAGCAGATAAACCAATCGAGCCCAGATGCTGGCATACCAGGCTGGGTGGATGGTGATGGTAAACTCCTTGACGGGTGTCTCATACTGATTGCATGCCGCCTTGATGCGGAAGTGGTAAGTGCCCGCTGGCAGATGTGAGAAGGATATCTCGTTGAGGCCTGGCTGTACGCTGCGCCATTCCTCGCCGTTGATGCTGTAGAAGTATACGATTTGCTCCACGTTGCTATAGGTCAGCGTGCTCAGCTGCAGGGTGAAACTGTTGTCATCGTGAGCCAAGTCAAAATCCTTGCTTTCGTATACGCATTTCTCGGTGATGTCGTAGAATCCCGATTCCATGCCCGGCTTTACGTGCTCATCGCCCAGAAGGAGTCCTGTTAATCTTACCTCGGCGGTCCATGGGTGCTGCTTCACATGGGTGGCGTCAAAGAAGTTGAATCCACCGGTTCCACCGATAAATATATAGCGCTTGTTGGCAGTAGTGTAGATAGCTCCATCGGAGAACTCATTGCTCTGGATGCCGTTCTCCACATAAAATTTGCTCACTTCTCCCTTCTCCAGGTTCAGCTTGTTCAGTCCGCTTCCCGTGCCCAGCCATATTTTGCCCTTGCAGTCTTCGGTGATGCAGGCTATACTGTTGTCGCTCAGTCCATCGGCGGTGGTGTAGTGCTTAGGGTGAGCCATGTCCTGCGGCTTGTAGCAGTACAGTCCCTCCTCTGTGCCATACCAGATGCGGTTCTTGCTGTCCACGAATACGCAGTGTGAGAAGTGGTCCTTATTGATCAAGTTGGTGCCGCCAAAGGCTGATAGCCAGCTCTGCTTCTTCAGGTCCAGGCATGCCAGTCCGATGGATGTGGCTATGTAGATGCGGCTCTGGTCCTTATTAAAAGCCAGCTTGGCGATGTAATCGTTCGGAATGCTATTGATATGAATGTTCTGGTCGGCACAGTCTTTCACCTTATATATAATAGGCGCTCCCTGAGGCGGGATGCAGATGAGTCCGGCGCCCATGGTGGCTAGCCAGAGATTGCCCTGCCTGTCGCATTTTATGTCGAATACGCCAGCCGTTCCCATGGCAGGGATGTCCACACGGTGGTAAGCGCCCGAGGCGTCGATAAAGCCCATACCTTCGGTATATGTGCCCAGCCACAGTCTGCCCTTCAGGTCTTGACAGATGGCAAGGATGGTGCTGCCCTCCATGTAGTGACCACGCATCTGCTGTCCGTCGGCGCTGAGCTTGTAGAGTCCGTTCTTGTCAGTGCCCACCCAGAGGTTGTGCTCCTGGTCCAGGAAGAGGCTGTTCACGCAGTTGTCGCCTATGATGTTGCGATTGCCCAGGCGGAATCCCATGTAGCCGAAGTCGTAGCTACTCTGTGGCTGCATGAATACGCCCTTCTGCAACATGCTGAACCAGATGTTGCCCTGCGCATCTTCTATTACGTTCTGTACCTTGCTCTTATGCAGATTGATCTGTGCGCTGAAGAATGGGTTGATGGCTAGCTGGTGGGTCAGCGGATTGTATACCGCTACGCCATCGCCATCGCTGCCGATGAATAGTTTGCCGTCCTTGGCGATGAAGAGATTGTCCACCTGGCTCAGGTCTATGCCTGGGATGCGGGTGAACACGGTGCTGCCCAGCGCCATCTCGTAGATGCCCTGGCTCTGGGTGGCTAGATAGAGCCTGCCCGTGCGCTGGTCCATCTGCAGGTCTTCCACTCTCAGTCCCTGTGTGCCAGGGATGTTGCCTGTCAGTTTGCCGTTCTTGTCTATCTTGTAGAGCAGTCTGTTCTCGGTGATCACCCAGAGGTTGCCCTTGGCATCTTCCGTGGTCTTGAGGATGTATTGTAGTGTTCCGCCATATTGCGTCAGGGCACGGCAGGTGTGCTCCTCGTCTTTCATCACGAAGAGTCCGAAGCCAGATGTTCCCACGATGACTTCGCCATTTTTCCTTTTAAATATATGTGTCACGTAGGTAACGGCAGGTTTGCCGTCAGCCTTGGGCAGGATGACGTTGGTGAAGTGCTGCCCGTCGAAGCAGAGCAGTCCCTTGTTGGTGCCCAGCAAGAGGTGGCCCCCTCGGTCTTGGTTGATGCAGTTGATGTAGTTGGTGTTCAGTCCCGTCTTGTCATCCGCATTCTTCTTGAACACAGTGAAATTGTAGCCATCGTATACATTGATGCCGTTGCGGGTGGTAATCCAGATAAATCCGTTGGTATCTTGGTACACCTGCGTCACGAGATTGCTCGATAGCTTGTTGTCCGTATTGAATAGTTTGCCGCTCTGTCCCCAGGCTGTGAGGGCAGAGAGGATAGTGAGGAGACATGTTATGATGTAGCTCTTCACGATTAATTGGCTCTTAGCAATCCTTGCTATTTTCATTGTTTTTAGTTTTATCATTCTTTTGTATTAAGATCATGTGCGAAGATTCGCATCGTTTATTCTGTTTGCAAAAATACAATTTTTTCTTGGAATATTCAAGCTTTTTGGAGAAAAATCGAACTTAAATGTTAAATTTCTAACCTTTCTGATAGAAATGTTACATGACACAAAGTTTTTGTTACATCAGGTAACGTGATACAAAGTATCTGTTACTCTACACAAAGTATATATAAAATAAAACCTGTAACTTTGCACCCAGAAAATTGATAGTTAATGATGACATTTTTAAGATGTTGAATTTCGGTTAGAATAGTTGTTAATTATAAGCTTAAGGTTTAAGTAGGTTTATTTTGTGTTTCGCTAGAAAAAAGGTTTAGCAAACATAGGTTTTTAGTTAATTTAGGTTTATTAAGGTTTTCTAGGTGGGGAGTTAGTTATTTCTTTAGGTCTAGGGATTGTATTCGAAAGGGATGGACGCAAAGGAAAAGAAATTGAAAGCATTATGGTTTTTACATAAAGAATCATGATTAATTGGTTTTCAAGAATGGTGCGTTGTGAAACGCGCCATTCTCTCTTTTCTCTTAGAAAGTATGAACAATGATAAAACTTAACATAGAATAAACAATGAAAAAGAAGAAACTATTACTGAGCCTTGCGATGGCGATGATGTCGCTCGCTGGCTTTGCAGCTGACGACCTGCCTGCCCTGCATGTGGAGGGCAAGAATCTCGTGGATGCCAACGGCAAGACCGTTGTCTTGCATGGTGTGATGGACACGCCTAACAGATACTTCAACGGCAATCGTTGGGGAAATTGGAAGCCTGACTATACGGATGCCGATGTAAAGCCTTGTCTCAATTATTTCGAGAAGATCTTTACTGCCATCACCGATCATTCCCAGGGTGCTTACTGTGATGTGTTCCGTCTGCACATGGACCCATGCTGGACCAATGGTACCGAGAGTCTGAACTCTGGCTATATGAACTATCATGAAAATAATGGTGCCGAGACTACTGGCGAGGCAAATATTACCAAGTTTTACTTACCTTATTATAAGAAGTATCTCCAGTCACTCTATATTCCGCTCATCAAGCAGGCTTTGGCTCATGGACTTTATGTAGTGGTTCGCCCTCCTGGGGTTTGCCCTCCAAAGCTCACAGTAGAGGAATATACCAATGCCGCCACCAAGAAGAAGTGCTATCTGTATTATCTTCTCAATATATGGCATGAGTTTGCTTCCGATCCATATATCCAGGAACATTCCGGACAGATTTCCATCGAGCTAGCCAACGAGCCAATCTCCATCACGTGGAATGGCCGTTCAGACAATGGAGCCATGAAGGAATTCTTCCAGCCTATCGTGACCAAGATTCGCCGCGATGGATTCAATGGCATCATCTGGGTGCCGGGCACCACTTGGCAGCAGAACTATCGTGACTATGTAAAGCATCCGATAGTAGACTCGCAAAACAATCTGGGTTATGCCGTTCACTGCTATCCAGGCTGGTATAGCTCAGGCTCGGGCAACAATGACAATACCAACAAGGAGAAATTCTACAATGCATTCCTGGATGCTGTGCCAGTGGCAAAGACCAATCCTATCATCGTGACCGAGATAGACTGGAGCCCATACAAGCCAGGCTCAGGCCACAAGGACGAGCAGGGCAACTGGGTGGAGAGCAACTATGGCACCTGGGGCACTGCTAAGACATCTGGCTTCGGCGAAGGATGGAAGTATATCCACGACAAACTGGGCAATACCAGCATGACGCTTCAAGGCTCAGGACTCTACTTCGACATCGACACTTATCTCAAGACCAAGGTGGTGGAGCCTGCGTTCAAGGGAGTGGACGAGGCTTGCGGCGAAGCTTGCTTCAAATGGTACAAGGAATGGTATCTGAAACAAACGGGCACGGGCTTGAAACAAATCGAAAGCCAAGCCAACGTAAAATACACCTATTATTATAATATGCAAGGACAGAAGGTGGACAAACCAACTCGAGGCATTTATATCAAAAAAGAGGTGTTGACCGACGGAAATGTGCGTTCTCAGAAGATTTGTTACACTGAGTAAAGTATTTGTAACATCACGCAAAGTTCATTTCAATTCAAATTTGTACCTTTGCAGCCGTGAATAAATTATAAAGAATGTTGAATTCCTAAAAATCAAACATAAATCAAAAATGAAAGAACATGGTTGAACAAGTGTTAACAATGAAACGAACAGTTGCCTCAGCTCTGATGCTCTCTTGCTTCTGCCTAGGTGCAGCGGCGCAGCAGAAAATCACAGTAAAGGGTAACATCGTGGATGGTTCGGGTGAGAGTCTCATCGGAGCCACAGTGAAGGTGAAGGGCAATCCTTCCTTAGGTGCTGTCACCGATATGGATGGTAACTTCACCATTTCCGTTCCTTCCGAGAGTTCTACCTTGGTTATTACCTACGTGGGTATGGATACCAAGGAAATCAAGGTGGGAAAGAAAAGAGAATTTAAGATTACTCTTTCTGATGACAACTCCATCGGCGAAGTCGTAGTCGTTGGTTACGGTCAGCAGAAGAAGGCTTCTGTCGTAGGTTCTATTACCCAGACCACAGGTAAGCAGTTGGAGCGTGCGGGTGGTGTATCTAGCATCGGTGCAGCCTTGACTGGTAATCTGCCTGGTGTCATCACCATGTCTTCTACAGGTATGCCAGGTGATGAAGACCCTAAGATCGTGATTCGTGGTATCAGCTCTTGGAACTCTAGCGACCCTCTCGTACTCGTGGATGGTGTGGAGCGCCCAATGAGCAGCATTGATATCAGCTCTGTGCAGAGCATCTCTGTATTGAAGGATGCTTCCGCTACAGCCGTTTATGGTGTGAAGGGTGCCAATGGTGTTATCTTGATTACCACCAAGCGTGGTACTGAAGGCAAGGCTAAGATTGAGGCTGGTGTCAACATGACCCTCAAGTCTGTATCTAAGCTCCCTGGTTCGCTGGGCAGTGCTGATGCATTGTACATCCGCAACCAGGCTGTGGAGCATGAGCTCGGCTTGACTCCTGATTCTTGGAACAAGATTACTCCGGCTGCTGTCATCGAGAAATATCGTCATCCTGCTAATTTGGAAGAGCGTGAGCGCTATCCGGATGTAGACTGGGCTGATGAGCTTTTCCGCACCACAGGTTTCGCTTATAACCCTAACTTGAATATCTCTGGTGGTACCAAGTTTGTAACTTACTTCGCTGCCATCGACTTCCTCCACGAGGGTGATATGTTTAAGAATTGGGACAATAACCGTGGATATAGCGGTGGTTATGGCTACAACCGTGTGAACACACGTAGTAACTTGGACTTCAAACTCACCAATACCACCAAGCTCAAGGTTAACCTCTTCGGTTCTTACGGTGCCAAGCAGTCACCTTGGGATATCGCCGACAACTCTTATGGTGCTTCACAGTTGTGGCAGGCAGCCTATAGCGCTCCTCACGATGTGTTCTATCCTCGCTACTCTGATGGCACATGGGGATATTATCCTAAAAATGAGCAGGGTGCGCCAAACTCAGTTACCAACTTAGCTTTGGCTGGTCGTGAGACAACCACTACCACACGTATCAACACCGACTTTACCTTGGAGCAAGACTTGGGCTTCCTCCTCAAGGGGTTGAAGGCTAGTGCTACTATATCTTGGGATAATGTGTTTGTTGAGGCCAAACGTGGTATTAATGACCAATTTCATAATGCACAATTCAAGTGGATAGACCCTGATACAGGTGAAGCTGAATTAAAGGAAAAAGACGATACTCATACCAATTTTGATTTCCAGGAAGGTGTGAAGTGGACTACTTCTGGAGGTGAGGTAAACAACTGGCTTACCCAGCGCAACCTCTTCTATCAAGCACAACTCTACTGGGGTAATAAGTTTGGTAAGCACGATGTTTCTGCCATGGGCGTATTCAACCGTACTGAGCGTGCCACAGGTAGTGAGTTTACTCATTATCGTGAAGACTGGGCTTTCCGTGCTACCTATAACTATGCAGGCAAGTACTTCTTCGAGTATAATGGTGCTTACAATGGTTCCGAGAAGTTTGGCAAGGACAATCGTTTCGCCTTCTTCAACTCTGGTGCTATTGGTTGGACCATCACAGAAGAGAACTTTATGAAGAAGCTTCGTGACAAGCACATCATCGACCTCTTGAAGCTCCGCTTCTCTTATGGTGAGGTGGGTGATGATAACATCAATGACCGTTGGCTCTATACCGATCAGTGGGCATACGGTGGAAACACTTATCAGGGTCTCGATTATGAGAAGAGTCCATATACATGGTATCGTCAGACTCGTATAGCTAACCCTGACATTCACTGGGAAAAAGCTGTGAAGCGTAACTTCGGTATCGACTATGGCTTTCTCGGTGGTCTCTTCACAGGTAGCTTGGAGTTCTTCCATGAGGATCGTTCAGACATCTTGATTGCCGGTGGCTCTCGTGCCATCCCTTCATACTATGGTGCTTCTGCGCCAATCTTGAACTATGGTAAGGTTAAGACCAATGGTTATGAGTTAGAATTGAAGGTAAACAAGATTCTAGCCAATGGTCTCCGTCTCTGGGGTAACTTCAATATGACCCATGCGGTAAATGAGGTGAAGCTTTTCGATGACCCTAAATTGACTCCTGCTTATCAGAAGACTACCGGTTTCGCCATCCGTCAGGATCACTCTTATCTCGATGCTGGTTATGCCAACACTTGGGATGATGTGTACGCCATGACTAAGTTTAATACTGGCGATACCCAGAAGTTGCCTGGTGATTACTTCATCATCGACTACAATGGTGATGGTGTCATCGATACCAATGATTATGTGCCATACGGACATACGGGTACTCCAGCCAATACTTACAGTGCATCTATCGGTGCCGACTATAAGGGCTTCTCTTTCTATGTACAGTTCTATGGTGTAACTGATGTAAACCGCTACGTAGCGTTCAGTACTTTCCATGGTAAACTTGACACTGTATTCGATGAGGGTAGCTACTGGAGCAAGGACAATCAGAATGCTGATGCACCAATGCCTCGCTTCAACTCTACACCATCTTATACAGAGGGAACACGCTATCACTATGATGGCTCGTTCATCCGACTCAAGAATGCGGAGATTGCTTACACCTGGACAGGTGGCTGGATCAAGTCGCTCGGTCTGAATACCCTCAAGGTATTTATCAATGGTAACAACCTCTGGTGCTGGTCTAGAATGCCTGATGACCGTGAGTCAAACTTCGCTGGTACAGGTCTTGCTAGCCAGGGTGCTTATCCTACGGTTAAGCGTTACAACTTCGGTGTTAAATTTACCTTATAATAAAGAAGAATAAAATGAAAATATCTAAATTATATACAGCAATTTGTGCAATGGCGCTCTCAGCAGCATCCCTCACATCTTGTACTGATTACTTGGACAAGTCGCCAGATTCTGATATCTCTGCGACGGATGCCTATAAGGATTTTCAGAACTTCCAAGGTTTTACAGAGGAACTTTACAACTGTATTCCTTATTTCTCTAAGGGATATTGGACTAACTCTTGGAACTGGGGTGAAGACGAAATCATGAATGTCGGCATTGACTACCACATGGTATACAAGGTAGACCAGGGCGATTTCTGGGGCTGGCAGAGTGAATATGATGGTTGGAAATGCGGTTGGATGGATGGAGGAGAGTTTGGAAACTTCGTTCCAAATGACGACAAACGTTTCACCAAGATGTCTCTCTGGAAGGGAGCGTGGTATGCCATCCGTAAGGCAAACATCGGTTTACAGAACCTCGATCTCATGACAGATGCCACCCAGGAAGAGAAAAACTTAATTAAAGGTCAGTTGCTGTTCTTCCGTGGTTGGTTCTACTTTGAGCTGATGCAGTATTTTGGAGGACTTCCTTACTTCACAGAGCCTCTTTCTGCTACTGAGGAGTTCAATGCTCCTCGCTTGAGCTATCAGGAAACAGCAGATTTGGCTGCCAAAGATTTGGAAGAGGCTGCTCAGTTGCTTCCTATGGATTGGGATAAGACTAAAGTTGGAGCCAATACATACGGTAAGAACCAGATTCGTATCACCAAGGCTGCGGCTCTTGGATTCTTAGGTAAGAATTACCTCTGGGCTGGTAGTCCATTGATGAATAAGGAGTCTCAGGGTTCGCCTACATACAATGCCGAATACTGCAAGAAAGCAGCTGAGGTGCTGGGCGACTTGCTTACTCAGGTTGAGAGTGGTAATACTCAGTATGGTTTGCTACCTTGGGATGAGGTCTCTAATAATTTCTATACAATAGAGCAGAATGGACATATCCCAGGCTCTTCTAAGGATGGTTCTATCACAGAGGCATTGATGTTAGGACCTGACTATGGATGGGATGATTCTAACTGGGGACAAAGTAAACAGTATGGTACAAGTTTAATCTCAGCTAGTGGTGTTACAAGTTTGCCAACAGCCAACTATGTAAATTATTATGGTATGGCAGATGGTCTTCCTCTTGATGATCCTGAGTCAGGATTTGATGAAACACATCCTTGGAAGAACCGCGACCCACGCTTCTATAAGGACATCGTCTATGATGGTGAGCGTGTAGTATCTAAGGATTTGACAGGTTCTGAAGCAAGCTTTCAATATGCAGACTTGCAGACTGATGGTAAGTTCCGTGATGTAACGAATGGTAGTCGCACAGGCTATCTTCTTTATAAGTTTATTGATATGTCTTGTAACAAGTTTGATCAAGGTAATACATGGTCTCACCATTTCAATCTCCACTTGCCTTGGATGCGCCTTGCAGAGGTTTATCTTCTCTATGCAGAAGCTGTAACTGAGGGCTATGGCTCACCATCAGCCAAGTCTTCAACTTGTTCACTTTCTGCTATCGATGCAGTTAACAAGATTCGTGAACGTGCAGGTGTAGCTGATGTCAATGCCAAGTTTACTGGCGATAAGGAGAAGTTTATGGGCGAGCTTCGTCGTGAGCGTGCCGTAGAGCTTGCCTTCGAAGGACATCGTTTCAATGACCTTCGTCGTTGGTTGCTTCTCGACAAGTATCCTTACAACATCAAGACCTCTCAGGAGTTCCTCCGTGTCGGTGACATTGACCCTGAGAAGGACAGCAAGGATGAGCAGGTCAGCGGATGGAAAGAGAAGCAAATCTTGAAGCGTGACTTCTCTGAGAAGCACTACTGGTTGCCTCTGAAGAAGAAGGACTGCCAGATTTATCCAGAGTTTAAACAGAATCCAGGATGGGAATAAAACTTGATTAAAGTATGAAACAGACAAATAAGATAATAACATTCAGCATGATGCTTGCCGCTATGGTAAGCACTGCGAATGCACAGAACGATTATCCCGATTCTGTAGCCAACAAGGTCAATGTTGCCTTCAAGGCTGTAGACAAGCAAGACTTGTTGGGTGGCGTCGCTTCTGTAAATATGGTAGAACTTGCCAAGAAGGACTACACTACATACGCTGTATCTGACCATAGTGCCATTGTGCCTGCAGGTATGTGGGCTGGTGGTAGCGCCTTGGTGCTCGTAGACGGTGTGCCACGTGACATCAACAATGTGTTGCCATCAGAAATAGAGCAGGTTACTTACCTCAAAGCTGCCTCTGCCGTAGTACTCTATGGTAGCCGTGCATCCAATGGCGTGATCCTCATCACCACTAAGCGTGGTCGTACAGATGGCTTGCAGGTAAGTGTTCGTGGCAATGCTTCTCTCTACACTCCTAAGGAGTATCCTAACTGGCTGGGATCTGCGGAGTATATGACTCTCTACAATGAGGCTTTGAAGAATGATGGCAAGAGCCCTGTTTATTCTCAGGACCTTATCGCCAACTATGCTTCTGGCAAGAATCCATATCGCTATCCAAACCTCAACTTCTACGACTCTCAGTTCATCAAGAATCATTATGAGCGCTATGAGGGTATAGCTGAGTTCCAGGGTGGTGGCTCTTTCGCTCACTTCTATGCCAACGTAGGCTTGTATCATGTGGGCGACTTGATGAACTTCGGTGAGGGTAAGGACAACCACACCAACCGCTTGAACATCCGTGGTAACATAGACTTGAAGTTGAACGACTGGATTACAGGTTGGGTCAATGCCAATGCTACATTCTATGATGCGCGTGGTGACCTCTCCAACTACTGGTCTTCATCAGCAAGCATTCGTCCTACAAGCCAGTATCCATTGGTGCCATTCATCCCAATCGATATGATAGAGAATGGTGACAAGAACTCTGAGACATTGGTGAAGAATTCTAACTACATCATTGATGGCAAGTACTTGCTCGGTGGTACACAGAACCAGCAGACCAACCCATTCGCAGCGATGTATGCGGCAGGTTACAACAAGTATACCTCTCGCCAGTTGCAGTTTGACGCTGGTGTCAAGTTAGATCTCGATAAAGTATTGCAGGGCTTGAGCTTCAAGACCATGGTTGCCGTTGACTACGCCACTACTTACAATACTTCTATCAACAACAGCTATTCTGTATATGAGGCAAGCTGGAACAACTACGCAGGCTTCGACCAGATTACTAGCTTGAAGAAGTATGGTACTGATAAGAAGACTGGTACACAGAACGTAAGCGGCAGTACAGACAAGCAGACCATTATGTTCTCAGGTCAGTTCGACTGGGCTCGCTCTTTCGCAGAGCACAATGTAAGTGCCACACTCTTGGCTCATGGCTATCAGCAGACCATCACCGGTACATATCACCGCACCAGCTCTGCCAACTTGGGCTTGCAGGCAGCTTATAACTACGCTCACAAGTACTACTTCGACTTCAGCGCAGCCGAGGTTCACTCAGCTATGTTGGCTCCTGGTCATCGCAACGCTTTCTCTCCTACAGTGTCAGCTGCTTGGAGGCTGGGCAAGGAGAAGTTCCTGGAGAATGCCAAGTGGATAGATGAGTTGAAACTCAGTGCTTCTTACGGCATCATGAATGAGGACCTCGACATCTCTGAGTACTATATGTACGACAATATCTTCACCGCTACAGGTACATGGTGGGGATGGAGTGATGCTCACAACTCATTCCAGACATCCGACTCTCGTCGTGCTGCCAACTATGACTTGGATTTCATCAAGCGCAAGGAGTTCCGTGTAGGTCTCGATGCTAGTTTCTTGAATGGATTGGTAAGCTTGAGTGCTAACTATTTCATCAACAATATGAATGGTTTCATCACAACAGCCGATACCAAGTATCCTAACTACTTCCAGACATACTATCCTAAGTCATCGTTCATTCCTTACGAGAACTATAACAACACTCGTTACTCTGGTTTCGACTTCGGATTGAACTTGCATAAGAAGGTAGGTGAGGTAGACTTGGCACTTGGCTTGACAGGCTACTCTATCACAAGCAAGAACACCAAGGTGTCAGAGAATGTGGAGTATGACTGGTTGAAGAGCGAAGGTCAGCGCAGCGATGCCTTGAGAGGTTACAAGTGCCTCGGTTTCTTCCAAGAGAACGACTTCGATGAGAATGGCAAGACCACACTCGCTGTGATCAACAATAACACCAAGCCTGGTGACTTGAAATACCAGGATATGAATGGTGATGGCATCATCGACTCTAAGGACCAGGTGGTTCTCGGACACTGGGGTGCTGACTTCGTAGGTGGTGTCAACTTCACAGCCAAGTGGAATGGCTTTACTCTCTTCCTCGCTGGTAACTACAACTTCGGTGGTATGGGTGTGAAGAACAACCTCGCTACTTGGAACTATGGTGATCGCAAGTACTCAGAAGTGGTACGTGGACGCTGGACCAAGGAGACAGCTGCTACAGCCACTTATCCACGACTCACCACAGAGGGTGGCGACTTGAACTTCGTTAACTCTGACTTCTGGACTTACAAGGCAGATGCATTCTATTTGGGCAAGGTACAGCTCACTTACGATTTGCCAGCTAGCCTCTTCAAGGAGAATAGCTTCGTCAAAGGTTTGTCAGTATACTTCTACGGCACCGACCTCCTGACCATCTCTAAGGAGCGTAAGTATCTTGAGACCAACGTAGGAGCTGCACCACAGTGCAGAGGTTATCATATCGGTTTTAAAGTAAACATGTAAAAATAAGCATTGTATGAAAAAATCAATTATATTATCTGCTCTTGCCCTCTCGATGACCCTCGTGAGCTGCGACGACCTCTTCGAACCAGCCATTGAGAACAATCTAGGTATGGAGTATATGTACAATAACCCAAGCTATGCTGAAGGCGTATTGGGTAATGCTTACACCCGTCTTCCTAACGGCAGCTACCCATTCTCTGAGGTGGCTACCGATGACGCGGTGAGCAATGATGCCACCAACAGCTGGCGTAAGATAGCCTCTGGTACTTGGACATCCAACAACAACCCTGCTGATACTTGGACCACTTGCCGTTCTGCCATTCAGTACATCAACCTCTTCCTTGCCAATGCCGACAAGGTAAAGTGGGCTAAGGACGAGGTGGCAGCTAAGCTCTACAATGATCGTGAGAAGGGTGAGGCATACGGCTTGAGAGCCCTCTATATGTATTATTTGCTCCGTGCCCACGGAGGTTACGGCAATGATGGTGTGCTCTATGGTGTGCCAATCTTGACAGAGCCAGAGGACAAGAACTCTAACTTCAACAAGCCACGTAACACTTTTGCTGAGTGCATACAGGCAATCAACGAAGATTGTGACAAAGCTTTGGAACTCTTGCCAACAGAGTATGTGAAGATTTCAAATGCCGACCAGATTCCAGCCAAGTACAAGTCTGAGGGCGTAACGGTAGCACAGTACAATCGTGTCTTTGGCGACAACTTCCAGGGACGTATGTGTGGCAAGTATGTTGAGGCTTATCGCGCCAAGGCATCTTTGCTAGCTGCTAGTCCAGCTTACGCAGAGTCTGGTGTAACTTATCAGACAGCTGCTGACAACTTCGCCAAGGTGCTTGATCGTATCAATGGTGTGGCTGGTCTAGACCCAACGGGTAATACTTGGTATTGCAACACCAATGAAATTACTAGTTTGAAGGGTGCTGAATGCCCTAAGGAGATCATGTGGCGTACAGAGAAGAGCAACAACAAGGACTTGGAGGCTGACAACTATCCACCATCTATCTATGGTAAGGGTTGTATCAACCCAACTCAGAACTTCGTAGATGCTTTCCCAATGGCTGATGGTTATCCTATCACTGATGCCAATTCTGGTTATTCTGCACAGGATCCATATTCTGGTCGTGACCCACGTTTGGCTCTCTATGTTGTGCTCAATGGCAGCAAGCAGGGACCTGGTGATGGAACTACAATCACTACAGCTGTAGATGGAACTAATCAGGATGCGCTCAACAACTTGACAGGTTCTTCCACTCGTACAGGTTATTACCTCCGCAAGTTGCTCCGCTCTGATGTAAACCTGAGCCCAACATCTACAACCACTCAGTATCACTACAATGCTCGCATTCGTTACACAGAGATGTTCCTCGACTATGCTGAGGCTGCCAATGAGGCTTATGGTCCTAAGAGTGATGGCGGTCATGGCTATTCAGCTTACGATGTAATCAAGGCTATCCGTGAGCGTGCAGGCTTGGGCGACCTCGGTGAGGATGGTTATCTCGATGAGTGCGCACAGAGCAAGGAGAAGATGCGTGAGTTGATCCGCAACGAGCGTCGTATCGAGCTTTCTTTCGAGGGCTTCCGTTTCTGGGACTTGCGCCGCTGGAACCTCAACCTCAACGAGACAGCTAAGGGTATGAGCATCAATGCAGCCAACAACACATATACTCCTATCGACGTAGATACACGTGAGTATAAGGATTATATGAACTATGGTCCTATCCCTTACACAGAGTGCTTGAAGTTCGACCAACTCCAGCAGAACAAGGGATGGTAAGATAATGAAACTTAAACTAAAAAGTAGAATAAAATGAAAAAGATATTTTTGTCCATGATGGCTGCTTGCGCTATGTTCTTCGCAACATCTTGTGAGAATAGCGACGTAACTTTTGATAACTACGATTATCAGACTGTTTACTTCGCTACACAGTATCCAGTGCGCACCATCACTTTGGGTGACGATGCTTACCCAACAGACGACGACAACCAACATAAATTCCAAATCAAGGCTACTCTCGGTGGTGATCGTAACTTGAAGAGTGAGCACAAGATTAAGATTGTGGTAGATAATAGCCTCTGCGATGGCTTGAAGTACTCTAATGGCAAGGCTGTACAGCCAATGCCTGCTGAGTATTATCAGTTGGCTTCTGACATCATCACCATCCCTGCTGGTCAGATTGTAGGTGGAGTAGAGGTGAAGTTGACTGACGCTTACTTCGCAGACCCTAAGTCTCTGGATGTAACTTATGTGGTTCCTATCCGCATGGTTGAGGTTGCTGGCAATGACTCTATTCTTTCTGGTACAAAGAAGGAAACAGTTGAGTCTCCTGTTTTGCAGAATGCTGCTGACTGGAACGTGGCTCCTCAGAACTACGTGCTCTATGCAGTGAAGTACAAGAATCAGTATCACGGCTGCTGGATTAGCCATGGCACGGACGAGATTGATCTCGATGGTACCACAACTACCGTACAGCGTGAGGCTGAGTACTTGGAGAAGAATGAGCTTCGCTATTTGCGCTCACTCTCTCTCAACAAGTGCAGCTATGGTCTCTCAACTGTGGTTAACATCACAGATCATGACAACAAGGCTACTACAGCTACTTTGAATGCTTCGCTTATCTTGAACATTGCTGATGATGGTTCTGTTACCATCACATCAGAGGACAACAACCAATACGATGTTCCTGGTTCTGGCAATGGTGGCAAGTACAGCTTCACAGCTTCAGGTACAGGTAAGTGGACTTATAAGGGCGCTAAGAAGGCTTGGGCAGACCAAGACCGTGACCTCTTCGAGCTTCAGTACACGGTTACTTATACTTATACCGACAAGGGCGTAACCCATGTCAAGAAGTATACTTGCAAGGACAATCTCGTGATGCAGAGTCGTGAGAACAAGAAAGAGACTTTCGAGGTAACCTATAACAAATAATCAAGAATATAAATCATGAACAAGAAAATATTCTATAGTGTCGCTTTAGCTGCTGCAGCCCTCTCTATGACGGGCTGCGCAGACGGCGAACTGCAAGATTTCTTCGTGAGCAAGACCGATAGTATCGCCAACTTGGAATACTTGAATCAGTATGACGCCCTGAAGACATACGTTAATCGTCAGGCTAACCCTAACTTCAAGTTGGGTGTTGGCGAGGGTGCTCAGAACTATGTAGACCAGGATATCACCTATCGTCTTGCCAACGCCAACTTTGATGAGATGACAGCTGGCAATGCCATGAAGTATGCATCTTGCGTCAAGGAAGATGGAAGCATGGACTTCAATCTCGTCAAGAACTTTGTCAGCGCAGCGAGCGATGCCGGCATGACTGTCTTCGGTCACACCTTGGCTTGGCACTCTCAGCAGCAGAATAAGTATCTGAATGGATTGATAGCTGACAAGGAGTTGCCACCTGATCCTAATGGCGGCAATAAGTTCTTGGAAATTACGCTGGGCGAAGCTGGTGCAAACCCGTGGGACAAGCAGATAGCTTATAAGTTGGCTAAGCCTTTGGAAAAGGGTGCCGACTATGTGATGTCTGTCAAGGTAAAGGCTAGCCAGGAATCTGGTGCAACCTTTGCTGCATGGCCTATCTGGGAAGCTAGTACGAATAAGAACCAGTGGGGCGGTAGCAACGACGTACAGTATATGGCTACTTATGATGTTTCTACAGAGTATACCACGCTTACTTGGGAGTTTAATGCTCAGTTCCCTATTGATAAGCTCCAGTTCGTATTTGGTAAGGTTGGCGGTACTTTGACTTGCGATGATTTCAAACTCGTTAAGGCTGGCTCAGAGGATAATTTGATTAGCAATGGCGACTTCTCTAAGGAGTCTACTACAGGATGGAGTACAACATCTTGCAACATTGCCGTTAATTCTTCAGCACAAGTTATTGAGATTGAAACAGAGGTCAGAACCAAAACTTATACCGATGGTCCATTCCCATTCTATGCAATGGGCTGCAAGCCTCCTGTAGTAAATGGAGCTATCCATTTCGTTCCAAAGAGTCCTGTTGAGTGGTCTCAGTTCTTCATTCTCCCTGGTGGTGAGAATACTTTGGAAGAAGGCAACTATGCTATGTATATCGACTTGACATCTGACAAGAATGCTTCTGGTGTTCAGGTTACTGCTCAGAATGGTTGGGGTGCTGATGCTCAGTCTATCTCAGCTCCTGTAGATGTAAAGGCAGGTCAGCACAATGTGAGAATTCCGTTGAATGGCATCAAGGGTGGTAACTATGATATCGTCCTCAAGCCTCAGACTGCTGATGCTACTCTCGATGTGAAGTCTGTGAAGATTTGTAAGGTTACTAAGTCTAATTCTCTTCCTCTCACTCCAGAACAGAAGAAGGATACTTTGACTTGGGCTATGAACAAGTGGATTGATGGTATGATGGAAGCTTGTGATGGCAAGGTTGTGGCTTGGGATGTTGTCAATGAGGCTCTCTCTGGTGCTGATACCGATGGTGATGGCATCTATGACTTGCAGCATGCTAAGACAGCTTCTGCTGAGGATAAGAAGAACTGCTTCTACTGGCAGGATTATCTCGGCGACCTCGACTACGTTCGTACTGCTGTGAAGGCTGCACGTGAAAGCTTCGCTGCTCACAATGGCAACGCTGCCGACCTCAAGCTCTTCATTAACGACTACAACTTGGAGGCTACTTGGGACAACAACAAGAAGCTCGAAAGCTTGATCGAATGGATTAAGCGTTGGGAGGCTGACCAGGTAACCAAGATTGACGGTATCGCTAGCCAGATGCACGTTAGCTACAATGCTGATCCTGCTAAGCAGGAGAAGCAGAAGGAGTGCATTGTCAATATGTATAAGTTGATGGCAAAATCTGGCAAGCTCTGCAAGGTATCAGAGCTCGATATGGGCTATGTAGATGCTGCGGGCAATGTAGTTGAAACAAAGAACTTGAATGATACTCAGCAGAAGGAAATGGCTGACTTCTATCAGTTCATCATCGAGGAGTACTTCAAGAACATCCCTGCTAACCAGCGTTATGGTATCACTCAGTGGTGTATCACTGATGCTCCTGACAACTCTGGTTGGAGAAAGAGCCAGCCTGTAGGTCTTTGGACACAGGGCTACGATCGTAAGCGTGCTTACGGTGGCTTCGCTGAGGGCTTGAAGACAGGTTCTCCACTTCAGTAAAAAAGATTTAGTTTAGGTTTTATCATTTAAAGATTAACCGAATTTATGTTAGTCGCAATCGACGTTTGGCTGCGTTGTGAGACGCGGCCAAACTCCTTGCCACTTATCTCTCTACTAAGAAACTCTCATCTTCTACTAGGAGGATGGGAGTTTTTTTGTTGTTTTATAAACTATTTGTTACATCAGGCAAAGTATTTCTCAAAAATAATGATTACTTTTGTACCATGAAATGATAAAACGACTAACAAGATACAAGAATGAAACGAATATTCTCTGCAACGACGGCGGTATGGCTGGGCATATACATCCTCATGGTGTGTATCTGTCGATCTGCTGGCTCATACCATTTTTATTATATGGAGCAGTGGCAAACCTTCTATTGGGATGCCAATGCCCTGAAGAGTGCGCTCCTTACCCAGGGGGCACTGGGCACTTGGATGGCTGATTTCCTGGTGCAGTTTTTCTATTACGGAGCGGCTCCCTTCATCTACGGTTTCCTGATGTGGCTGGTGGCTTATGGCTTGAGCTGCATTCCCAATCATCGATTGCCTTACCTTGGCATCCTTCCCGCTATGGCTATGCTGTTGGTGCAGGTGGCTGATATGCAGTGCTCCCTGTCGTATAGCATCTCGCTTGCTCTGGCTATGAGTATGCTGGCAGTTGCCTTTTGGTTTAAGAAACCATTCCTTCGTCTGGTGGCTGTTATCGCCAGTTTGGCTCTATTTCTCTGGATATTTGGCACACAGGGCTTCTATCGTCCCGGGTCCGAGGTTACCCAGAAAGCCTATCTCCCTTGGACCCTCTCCCTCGTCATCGTGCTCATCAAGGTGCTGCTAGCTTATCTGCCTGCGGCTTGGATGGGTAAGAACTCTTCTTGGTGCAAGAAACCTTGGATAGGCATCGCAGCTCAACTCCTGGTGGCGGTGGCAGGCTCGGCTGCCATGTTTGTATCTCTCTATCATGCTCAGGATGAGTATATGAAGAAGATATACTATTATGTGCGCCACCAGCAGTGGGATGAGATTATCAATCGCAGCAATAGTTTGGGCAGTAAGGGGAATGTTACCTTTCAGCTATGCCGCAACATGGCTTTGGCTGAGAAGGGAGAACTGGGCGAGAAGTTCTTGATGTATGAGCAGCAAGGCATGAACAGCATGATGACTTCCGACTTCAAGACCTTGCAGGTGAGTATGCTCATGATGGATGTATATTACGCCATGGGCTATGTGAATATGTCGCAGCTCTGTGCCTTCGAGGCGCAAGAGTGCATGGACAATAAGAGCCCTTATCTCTGGCAGCGACTGGTGGATACGAATATTGCCAATGGCGCCTATGCTGTGGCTGAGAAGTATATCAAGCGCTTGGAGCAAACCTTGGCTTACAGCCAGTGGGCTAGGCAGCGCCGCCGATTTCTCTATAATGATAGGGCGGTGATGGCAGACCGAGAGCTGGGCATGATGCGTAAATGCATCTATCACAAAGACCGACTGATGGGCGATGGTGGTTTCGACAACGACTTGGCGTCGATCATTGCAGCGTGTCCTGAGCATCGTGCCTCCTTGCAGTATCTGGGTGCCATGTATATTGTGGCTAACCAGCGAGCACAGTTCCTCCAACTCATGAAGCGGTATGAGGGCACCAAGGCAATGCCTAAGATACCAGCCTCCTTTGCCAAGGCAAGAGAGGTGTTTCTGCAACAGAGTAATTTCTAATAGGGTATAATCTAAAAATGTGAATGATAATGAAACGCTATATATATAATAAGGTGTACTTGATGGTAGGGATGCTGATGGTATGCATGTTGATGGCATTGAGCAGTTGCAGTCAGCAGGTAAATATCACCAAGCAGTTGGCTTCCGCTCCAGTCATCTTCCCCGATTATCAGGGTGTAACCATTCCGCAGCAGATAGCTCCTCTCCATTTTCGTGTGGAAAAGAAGCTGGGCGAGGTAGTGGCAGCTAAGTTTTCCACAGATGGTGGAAAAGTAGTGGAAGTGTCTGCTGATGGGAATGATATCTGTATCTGCGAGGCGGATTGGAAGGATCTCCTTTCTTCTGTTCTACGAGAGAATACTTCTTCTCGCAAGTCTTCTTCTTCGATCCATGTGCAGGTCATCGTAAAGCGCAATGGGGAGTATTGTGGCTACAAGCCTTTCTCCATCTATGTTTCGCCAGATGGCATCGACCCTTATATCGCTTATCGTTTGATAGAGCCTGGCTATGAGAAATGGTATAAGATGGGCATCTATCAGCGCAGTTTGGCGGATTATACGCAGACTGCCATCCTTGAAAACTCGCAGACTGATCATAACTGCATGAACTGTCATTCCTTCTGCAATCGCAATCCCCAGCAGATGATGTTCCATTTGCGTGGCGGCAAGCAGGCTGGCACCTATGTGAGCTATGCTATGAATGCCAGTGGTAATAGTGAGCCCCAGTCTCGCTTCCATCGATTGCAATGGGATGCCGACAGCATCAAGTCGTTGGTTTATCCAGCTTGGCATCCATCGGGCAAGCTGATAGCTTACTCCACCAATGATACACACCAGGGATTCCATTCTTCGGATAAGAATCGCATCGAGGTATATGATCAGAAGTCGGATGTGGTGGTATATGATTTGGAGTCGGGCAGTCTCTTCACTTCTCCTTTGTTGTCTTCTCAGCGCAGCTGGGAAACTTATCCTTGCTTCTCTCCCGATGGCAGGAAGTTGTATTTCTCCACAGCCGACAGTGTTGCGATGCCAGCCCGATATAAGGAGGTGAAGTATAGCATTTGTAGCATAGACTTTGATGCAGTCCATCATCGTTTCGCCACGCAGGTGGATACGCTCTTCTCTGCTCATCTCTCGGGCAAGAGTGCTGTGATGCCTCGCATCTCTCCCGATGGCAAGTGGCTGGTGATGACGGTGGCGGATTATGGCTGTTTCCCTATCTGGCATCATGAGGCGGATCTCTATATCATCAATCTCCACACTCGCCAGTGCCAGCCATTGGCAGCCGCCAATAGCCGAGATACGGAGAGCTATCATTCCTGGAGCAGCAATGGCAGATGGCTTCTCTATGCCTCTCGCAGGGTAAATGGCCTCTATTCCATGCCTTACATCGTGCATATAGATGCGCAGGGCAAGCCTTCCAAGCCTTTCCTCCTGCCGCAGTCTAGCCCCGATTATTACGACAAGTGTCTCAAGTCGTTCAATATCCCCGAGTTTGTGGCAGGTAAGGTAAAGCCTTGTAATATGTTAAATGTGAGTCAGTAAATAAAAAATAATTGTGATTTTTGAGGTTGTATCACTTCTTTTTTGTATCTTTGCGCTTAAATATCACTATAATGATATATAATGGCTATTTTATGGCTTAATGTTCACTTAAATGATAGTTAAGTATATGAAAGATTTGTATGAATATTCTACTCCGGAACTGGTGAGATTGCTGGGAAATCGCTTTAGGGAATACAGAATGCGATGCAATTTGACACAGAAGGAAGTGGCTGAACTGACAGGCATTTGTATGACTACTATCCACAAGTTTGAGAATGGATGTGCTAGAAACATTTCGCTTTCTACATTGATTCTCTTGCTCAAGGTGGTGGGACAGATCAATGCCCTTGATAACTTAATGCCCGAATTGCCACCATCCCCTTACTTGATGACCAAGGGAGATAAAAAGGTACAAAGAATTAGACACTGATAATAGCGAATGATTTATGGTTAAGACTTTAAAAGTAATCTTGTGGGATGAGGAAGTTGGTAGGTTGTCGTGGGACGACAAAAGGCAAATGTCCTACTTTGGGAACTTCTGCAGGTGGCAGGCAGCCTAAGGCTATTATTGCTATCAATTCGGCTGATGGTGAGATAAGAAGTGGACAAATCTCGGATCTTGATGGATATGATTACTACTTGTTGAAGTTTGGAAATGCTGATTTCAACTCTGCCGAACTAGAAATGACATACTACGAGCTTGCCATCAAGGCTGGCATCAATATGATGCATTCTGAACTCTTGATGGTTGATGGCGGCAAGCACTTCATGACGCAGAGATTTGATAGAAAAGATGGGAAGAAGCTTCATACTCAAACTTTGGCGGCTATGTATCCTGAGGCAAATAGTTATGAGCAACTTATTTCTGTTTGCAGGTCGCTCCATTTGCCAGAGGCTGATTGTGAAGAGGTTTATAGAAGAATGATATTCAACGTGCTGGCAAACAATACTGATGATCACAACAAAAACTTCTCCTTCATGATGGATAGGATGGGTAATTGGCGGTTATCACCTGCTTATGATCTTACCTATATCCTCAATATGGGTGGAGTGCAGCCCAATCAAGACCACTGTATGTTTATCAGGTCCAAACTGCGTAATATTTCAAAAGAGGATGTCTTGCAATTTGCATTCGATAATGGTATTCGAAAGCCAGAAAGCCTGATTAATGATGTAAAGAATGCTTTGTTGCAATTTAGAACTGTGGCTGTAAAATATGCAGTGGATGAAAAATGGATAGGCAGAGTGGAGGCTACCATCCTTTCTCATCTGAAAGAATGGGGTGAGTATGAAGATGATAAACCGACGTTATCTGTAGAGATTAATGGTCATCAAGTGAGCGATGTACATATAGAGCAAGCCTACAAGGGCAACTTTCATTTATGTGCAAAGATAGATGGCACGAAAACGCACTTTTTCTCACTTTTTTTTCGAGAAAAAGTGCGTTTTCGTGCCAAAATCTTTAATTTGGCTTTCCAGAGAAGGACGTGATGTATTAGGCTCATCTGTATATTTTTCCTCTGTTTGGATCAAACATTTGGGGAATCTGGAACATTTTGGGCAAAAACATTTGGGGAATCTGGAATATTCGTTTATTTGACTTTTCCTGATTTTCCTCTTCAAATAGGTTTGATAGTGTATCATTTTCGTTATAATGTTGGCTATCAAACCTATTTGGTACTTTTCGCAAAGTATTTGTTACACCACGCAAAGTCTTTTTCAGCTTTTTCTGTTACTTTTGCAGCGGAAATGAGAATCATTTCTCGTTCCACGAATGAACAATTATTATCAATAAACTTAAAATCAAAAGCGTATGAAAAAATTTACTTTTGTATTGGCAGCAATGTTTGCTTTTGCTACATTGGGTAATGCCGCTGAAACTGAAGAAACTGTTTATTTCGGTGGTGCACCAAACTGGGCATTCAAGAAGTTTGCAGACATTAATGGTCCTTTACCTTTGAGTGTAACAGCAACAGCAGATTGGAATGAAGTTACTTTGACAGACAAGGCTTCTATCTCTACTTCCGATTATAAAGCGATTAAGGTTTACTATTCTGATCTTACACAGGTTGGTGACAACAAGATGCAACTTGTCGTTGGTGTTAAGGCTCCAGGCTATGGTAAGGACAACTGGGATTTGGATCTTGCTGATTATGTAGATGTTGATCCTGCAAAGGAGAGCGTAGAATTGGAACTTGGCGATAAATATGATGGCAAGTCTATTGACAAGTTGACATTGGCTCTTAAGAAAGTAGGTGCTTCTATCACTATTAATAAGGTGGTATTTGTGAAGCAGAATGGTGATGAGGAAATTCAGAGTACCTCTGCAAGTGGAAAGGTAAAGCAGGTTACTGCTACTCCTTTGTTTGAGTTCACTCAGTGGAATATGCAGTATCTTTGTGACAAGACTTGCACATTGTTGACCTATACCAAGTCAGCTGAGGAGTCTCAGAAATATGTTATCGAGTTCGCTGAGCCTACTAAGGATGCATTGCAGTGGTTGCCAATGGCTGTTACTGCTGGTGGCGAAGAGGCCCCTGCTTATATCGGCATTCCTGTTGGAAGTGAGAAAGCTGAACTTGAACTCAATAGTGAAATTGAGTTTACAAAGAATCATGCTCCTGTAGAGTGGACTTCTATTAAGTCTATTGCTCTTCAGAGCGGTTGTGCTGCTGGCGTTACTCAGACCGTAAAGATTAAGAGTGCAAAGCGTATCATCACTAATACTACCACAGGTATTTCTAAGGTAGAGAATCTTGAGGTAGCTAAGGATGGCAAGATTTTCAACTTGGCTGGACAGCAGGTAGGCAAGGGATACAAGGGTATCGTGATTAAGAATGGTAAGAAAGTAGTTGTTAAGTAATTTTCCGACACTTATATACTAAATACTTATTTATATATCAGTAGGGACTGCCAAGTGTGGCAGTCCCTGCATTTCAATCTAAATAGAATACACTAGATTTTTTTAATCTAAAAACAATAATATTATCTTATGAAAAAAATCTCTCTTTGTGTAGCTATGGCTTTTGCCTTGCTTTCACAGGCTAATGCACAACAAACTCTCTACTTTGGGGGGGCACCTAGTTGGAACAAAATCCAGATGACTAATGCTGAAGGTAAAGCCATCCCAAATGTTACGACTGATCTTTATGCAGCTTATGTTTTGTTGACAGATGAATCAAAAAAGTTGTCAACTAGTGATTACAAGGGTGTAAAGTTGCAATATGAGAATCATGTGGCTGCTGCCGATGGTTCGCTTATGCAAGTAAATGCTATTCCGGAAGGAGAAAAAGACAACTGGGGTAACCAACAGCATACACCAGTTGAGGCAGGTGACAATACTGTTACAGTCGATTTTGCTGATGTGGTAAAGAATAAGACTCTTGAAGCTTTGCGCTTGTGGGCTCCACAAAAGGGCATTCAGATACTTTTGAAAAAAGTATGGTTAATCAAAAATGATGATACTGAAGAGGAGCAGACGTTCTCTCTGCTTTGGGGAGGATGGCATTGGGCAAAGGCTGCACAAGCTAATCCTGTCTTGACATTCCCTGTTCAATATTGTGGACAATATGTGAGTGAAAATGTAGGTTGTGATTTTGCTACTTATTCAGCTCAGTCTAACGAGAGCCAAGAGTATAAGCTAGAGCTTGCAGAGGCGGCTACTAATCCAGTGGTAATTCTCCCTAATTATCTGTATACTGTTCAGAATGGGGACAAGACTGAGACGAAAGAAGGTACGTTTAGTTATTCTCTTGGTGTGCCAAAGGGCGCAACAGAGTATACTTTCACTTTGGACAGAAAGACTGTTGAGGATTGGGCTAAGGCTTGTAAAGTAGAGAATTACGTGGTTGATAGACTTATATTCCAAAACAATGAAAAAATAGAATCTCCATTCTCTCTAAAGGTTAAGTCTATGACTCGTACCAGTATCTTGAATATGCCTGCTTCAGGTTTTGCCACTTATTATACTTCTTATCCTGTTAAGTTTAGTGACTTGGATTTAGAGGCTTACACGGTTAAGTTGAATGATGATAAGAAGACAATAGAGATTACAAAGTTTGATGGTGTCGTTCCTGCTGGTAAGGTAGTTCTTGTAAAGGGTACAGGCAATAAGTCTTATAGATTGACAGGAAGTGATTCTGCTGGTGAGGCGTTTGATACAGACTTGAAGGTATCTGATGGCACTATTACTTCTACCGGTAGCAAGAATGTCTATGGCTTGGCAACTGTTAATGGTCAGGATGGTTTCTATAAGGCTTCTAATGCGCAAAAGATTCCTGCTAAGTGCGGTTATCTTGAGGTAGCTAAGACTGCTGGTGCAGCTTTCTTTAGCCTCGGCGACATCACTGGCAATACTACTGGCATTGCAGATGTAAAGGCTGAGACTGTGAAGGTTGATGCACAAATGTATAACCTCGCTGGTCAGAAGGTAGGCAAGGGTTATAAGGGCATCGTTATCAAGAATGGTAAGAAGATAATCCTGAAGTAATCTTGAGCGAGCAAAATAAATAAGAGAATAAAAAATAGATTAATCAAACCATATATAAAAGATTATAAAATGAAGAAATATATAGCACCTACAATGGATGTTATGGAGATAGAAGCAGCTAACCTCTTGGCTGGTTCTAGTAATGCTGTAAATACAACATTGAACGATACTACGCCAAGTGATGTAACCTTCCACTCTCGCGAGTTCAGCATCTGGCCTAGCGACGAGGAAGAATAATAACATAAATTTTTATACAAAATGAATAAATTATCAGTCATAGCTTCCCTTCTCTTGGCTGTGTCCACCCAAGCGGTGGCACAGACTTGGGAGGAGGTGAAGGTGGGTGCTACCACTCGCAAGACCCTCACTTATGTACCAAAGAATGTAGAGAAATCACCAGCCTTGGTCATCTCCCTGCATGGTTATAAGCAGGACCCTAACTACCAGATGAAGCAGACGGCTTGGAACGACCTCGCCGACTCTGAGCACTTCATCGTAACTTATCCACAGGGTAATGGCAATGCTTGGGACATCTCTGGAAATGGTGACATCCAGTTTGTCGAGCAAATCATGAGCGATATGGAGCTGAAACACAATGTGGACAAGAACCGCATCTATGTCTCAGGATTCTCCATGGGCGGCATGATGACGTATCACTGTATGGCTAAACTTGCCGACAAGGTGGCAGCCTTCGGTCCAGTGAGCGGTATCCCAGTGGACTATCGCAACCCTTCGTCCACTCGCAAGGTGCCTATCATGCATATCCATGGTACTGGCGACGACGTGGTAAAGTGGGGCGGCGACCCTACGCATCCTGCCGGCGGCTATGGCAGAATAGATGAATATGTGAAGAAGTGGGCTGCCTTTGATGGCTGCGATGTGGACAACCCTAAGGTGGTGCGCCCTTATCCTGCCAACAATACCGCTGCCAATGCCACCCGCACTATCTATACCAATGTGAATGATAATGTGGAGGTGAACCTCATCGCCATAGATGGCAAGGGACACTGGCATTCCAATGAGCCTAATGGTGTGCATAGCACCAAGGAACTCTGGGCTTTCTTCAAGCGATATAAGCTGAATCAGTCTTCCGCTCCCGACCCAAACTTTCAGGTGTATCTCTGCTTCGGACAGTCGAACATGGAGGGCAATGCCGCCATTGAGGAGCAGGACAAGACGGGCGTAAACCCTCGTTTCTTGGCGATGTATACCCTGGACAATGCGCAGGCTGGATGGACGATGGGCAAATGGCATACCGCTGTTCCGCCTCAGGCTCGTCCTTATACCCGTCTGTCGGTAGTGGATTACTTTGGCAGAAAGATGGTGGATAATCTGCCAGAGGATGTCAAGGTGGGTACGATAACCGTAGCTGTGGGTGGTGCCAGCATCGACCTCTTCGACAAGGATAAGTATCAGGCTTATCTCAATGATGCCAAAACAGCCGATTGGCTTCGCAACTATGCCAAGGAATATGGTGGAAATCCATACGGCCGCCTCATCGAACTGGCTAAGATAGCGCAGAAGAAGGGCGTGATCAAGGGTATCCTCCTGCACCAAGGAGAGACCAACAACTGCGATCAGACATGGCCTTCTAAGGTAAAGAAAATCTACAACGATATGCTTGCCGATTTGGGACTTGATGCCAAGGATGTACCGTTGCTTGTGGGGGAATTGGGACAGAAAGACCAGAACGCTGCCTGCTGGGGACATAATGCCATTATCGACAATATCGCTGCTACGATTCCTACAGCCCATGTCGTTTCTTCCAAGGATTGTCCTCTGCAGAGCGACCGACTCCATTTCACAGCAGAAGGCTATCGCATGTTTGGCAAGCGTTATGCCGACGTGATGCTGGAGTTGCTGGGTGTTATCCCTGTGGAGAATCGCAACTACTTTATCCGCTATGAGTCTCATGCCGGTGCCAACCTCTGGGATCAGCAGGCTGTCTATACCTTGCCTCAGGCTTTGGAGAAGGATGCCAAGTATTCGCTGACCATGAAGGTGAGAACTTCTGCCAGCTGTGAGGAACTGGCCTTCTGGCCTATCTGGAATGCAAGCGACAACAAGAACCAGTGGGGTGGCAGTGATGATGTGCAGTATCTGGCAGCCTATCCTGTTGAGGCTGGTGGCTGGAAAACGCTGAACTGGAATTTTACAGCCAACTTTGCTCTGGATACCTTCCAGTTTGTGTTCGGTAAATACGGTGGTACACTCGATATTGATGACCTGGTACTGGTGAAGGAAGGAACATCAGAAAACCTCATTGCCAACGCCGATTTCTCTGCAAAGCATATTCAGGGATGGAGCACCAACTGGCAGGGACCAAGCTTTTATCTTGCCAATGATGCTTACCAGTCTACTGGCATCACTCAGCCATCGGTGGTAGCCCAGCCTTCCCTGCAGGATGATGCTTACTATACGCTTCAGGGCGTACGTGTCAGCCATCCTACAAGTGGAATCTTTATTCACAAGGGTAGAAAAATTGTGATGAAGTAGTTAGGTTTTGTGATCTTTTGGCGACCGCCAAAAGAACTACGGAAGGCATTCTTCTCACTATTACATACGCCACTTGTAGGCATCAAGCCCTACGCTTGTAATCATTCAGTACTGGGAGGGCAGGTAACAAACCTGCCCTCCCAGTGCATTTTGATACGTTTGATAAAGTATTTGATACATGGCGCAAAGCCCATGTCGGATTATTCTTGTAATTTTGCAACGAATAAACAATTTAATCATATACGAATGAAAAAGAAACTATTGATTTTAGGAGCTTTGCTCATAGGATTGACGAAAGTTTCGGCTGCAGTAGACCCAAACTTTCAGATTTATCTTTGTTTCGGACAGTCTAATATGGAGGGAAATGCCGCCATTGAGGACGAGGACCGAACTGGCGTGGACCCTCGATTCATGGCGATGTATGCCGTGGATGATGAGAAGGCTGGATGGAAGAAAGGCGAGTGGCATACTGCCGTTCCACCTCAGGCACGTCCTTCTACAGGACTTACCCCAGTGGATTACTTCGGCAGAAAGATGGTGGCTAACCTGCCAGAGAATGTGAAGGTGGGTACCATCACCGTAGCCGTGGGCGGAGCCAGCATCGACCTCTTCGACAAGCGCACCTATAAGGCTTATCTGAAGAAGCAGCCCGATTGGATGAAACAGTTTGCTGCCAGCTATAATGGCAATCCATACGCCCGACTCATCGAGCTGGCCAAGATAGCACAGAAGCAGGGCGTGATCAAGGGCATCCTCTTGCACCAGGGCGAAACCAACAATGGCGACCCTAACTGGCCTAACCGTGTGAAGACTATCTATAACGATATCCTCAAGGACTTGAACTTGAAGGCTGCTGATGTGCCACTGCTCGTAGGCGAGACCGTTCAGAAAGACCAGGGCGGAAGTTGCTGGGCACATATCGCTGTGGTAGATTCCATCGCCAAGACCATTCCTACAGCCCACGTCATCTCTTCCAAGGGATGCCCTCAGCGTGGCGACGGCTTGCACTTCATCGCCGAGAGTTATCGCACGATGGGTAAGCGCTATGCCAACATGATGCTTTCTCTGCTCGGCATTATCCCAGATGCCAACTATCCTCGTGTGGATAAGGACCATCGAGCTTACGTCAAGCTCCATGCACCAGAGGCTAAGGAGGTAATCTTCGATATCTGTGGCAAGAAATATCCTATGAAGAAGGATTATGATGGCGACTGGTATGGCGTATCTGATCCATTGGTAGTAGGTTTCCACTACTATTTCCTGAATGTGGATGGCGTGCAGGTAGTGGATCCTGCCAGCGAGACCTACTACGGTTGGTGCCGCGAGGCTGGCGGCTTGGAAGTGCCAGAGGGCGATGAGGGCAATTACTATCGTCCACAGCAGGGTGTGGCTCAGGGACAGGTGCGTTCGGTATCTTACTATGCGGCTTCCCAGGGCAAGTTCCGCCGTGCGATGGTTTATACCCCTGCCGAGTATGAGACCAACCCAACGAAGCGTTACCCTGTGCTCTATCTTCAGCACGGCATGGGCGAGGACGAGACAGGCTGGAGCCATCAGGGCTTGATGAATCATATCATGGACAACCTGATAGCCGAGGGCAAGGCTGAGCCTATGATTGTAGTGATGGAGAGTGGCGATGTGAAGAAGCCATTCGTGCCACGTCCTGGCAAGAATGAGGATGAGGAGCGCAATCAGTATGGTGCTTCCTTCTATGATGTTATCATCAAGGACTTGATTCCGATGGTGGATAAGACCTTCCGCACCAAGACCGATCGTGACCATCGTGCGATGGCAGGTTTGTCATGGGGTGGATGCCAAACTTTCAATACCGTATTGAACAATATGGATAAGTTCTCTGCCTTCGGTACCTTCAGTGGTGCGCTCTTTGGGGTAGACGTGAAGACCTGCTTCAATGGTGTGTTTGCCGATGCAGATAAGTACAACAGCCAGATCAAGTATATGTTTATGGGTTGTGGTTCGGAGGAGAACTTTGGTACCGAGAAGATGGCGCAGCAGTTGAAGGACCTGGGCATCAAGCTCGATGTCTATGTATCTCCAGGCACTCATCACGAGTGGCTTACCTGGCGCAGATGCCTGAAGGAATTCGTTCCACATTTGTTTAAGTAAACGATGCAAATCGTGTAACTTAGGTTATAAATATGGGGTGCTTATTTTGCCGCTAACGCTACTTTTGTGTTAATTCTGGCAAAATAAGCACCTCTTATTTTGCCGCTAAGGACATGTTTAGTGCCTTAGCGGCAGAATAAGCTTTTCAAATAGTTGAACTTTTAATCTTTAAAAAAGCATAATAAGCCAAAGATTATGGCTTGAATATTTGCTTGAAGTGCCGAAAATGTGTAATTTTGCACATAAAAGGTATCAAAAATGTGTAAAACTCCACATTTTTGGCACTTCAACGCAAAAATGAAGAAAGTTATGTTTTTAAAAAGTATCAACGGATAAGAAGAAAGGTGAAGGGATTTTTGTTTTTGGTGTTCTATTTTATAAAACCTTATCGAATGTTATGAAATACTACACACATATTGCATATTAATCATTTCCATTTGTTTCATTTTGGACAAATGGTACGTGACGTAAAGTAATTGTAACATAAGACAAAGCCTTGTGTCGTAATAAATCTTAATTTTGCGGCGTGTTTCGTTAACAAATGATGCACTACTGATTATCGGCTATATGCTGGTATGATACTAAAAAACAACTGATAAATATAATTTTAACCTATTCTCTTATGAGGAACTTTAGAAAGATTCAAAAGCCGTTAGCTTTACTATCCTTTCTCTGTTTATTCCCAGCGGGAATGTCGGCTCAGAGTATTGTAAAAGGAGTAGTAACCGACCCAAGTGGCGAACCAGTTATCGGTGCTACCGTCAAGGTGAATGGTAGCAAGGTGGGTGCCGTAACCGACTTGGACGGAAAGTTTAGCATTGATGCTGCGCCAAACGCAACATTAACCATTACTTATGTAGGTATGGAGCCAAAGACCGTCAAGGCTGAGGCTGGCAAGACTCTCACCATCTCACTGAAAGATGATGCCAAGGTAATTGATGATGTCGTAGTCATCGGTTATGGTGTTCAGAAGAAGAGCGACTTGACTGGTGCCGTGGCTTCTATCAAGAGCGATGACATCAAGGGATTGTCTACCACTGATGCGGGTGCTGCCCTCCAGGGTAAGGCAGCCGGAGTGCAGATCATCAACTCGGGTGGTCCAGGTGAGGCTGCCGACATCCGTGTGCGTGGTTATTCTTCTAACAGTGGAAATATCAGTCCATTGCTCATTGTTGATGGTTTGAAGGTAGACAATATCCAGTATCTTGATCCATCTATGATTGAGAGCATGGAGGTATTGAAGGATGCCGCTTCTGCTGCCATCTATGGTGCGCAGGCTGGTAATGGTGTCATCATCATTACAACCAAGAATGGTGCTGCCAATGGCGGTAAGGCTCAGGTTTCTTATAGTAGCAAGTTTACCATCCAGTCTTTGGGTAAGAAGGCAGACCTCTTTGATGCCAATGAATATATTGAGTATCATAAGTATATCGGTGACTTGAGTGATGAGGTACTTCAGACCAACAACTATCAGGGCCAGAATACTGATTGGTATAAAGAGGTGTTTGAGTCTTCTTTGGCTCATCAGCATAGTCTTACTGTTCAGTCAAGCAATGGTAAGGGACGCTTCCTTGCCAGCTTGAATATTCTTAGCAATGATGGTATTGTAAAGGGCAGTAAGGATACTTACAAGCGTTTTACAGGTCAGATTAATGCAGACTACGATATCTATAAGTGGTTGAACGTAACAACCAATACCTCTTTTGAAAAATATAAGACCAAGGGAGTGACCAAGGGCTATGGCTCATTGCTCAACTCTGTGGTATCCATCGACCCATTGACACCAGCTTATATCAGCGATGTGAATGATTTGCCAGATGCTATGAAGAGAGCAATTGCTGCGGGTAAGCCTGTTCCTACAGATCCTAACCATAATAATGATTACTATGGTACCTCTAAATATGTAGAGGATGCAACAGGTAACCCATTGTATCAGAAGGATCGCCGTGATACTTGGACATCTGGTATCAACGTACGTGGTACAGTGGCTGCCAACATCAAGCCATTCTCTGGTTTTACCTATACCTCTCGTTTGGGTTATCGTATCAGCCAAAGCAATTATCACAACTATGCTGAGCCTTACTATTTGAACTCTATGGCAAATAGCACCAAGTATGAGATTGCATCCAATGCAAACAATAGCTTGTACTACCAGTGGGAAAACTTTGCCAACTATTTGAAGACATTTGGTAAGCACTCTGTAGGAGCGATGGTCGGTATGTCATTTACCAAGAATCATTGGGACAACAACACGATCTCATCAGAAGGTGCGAATATTTTGTCTTCTTATGAGCCAAACTTCCGTTACATCAACTATTTGCTGGCTGATGCTACGAAGAGTGTGGGCAATGCACCATCTGATGCCACAGAGTTGTCATACTTTGGACGTGTATCTTATAGTTACGATAATCGTTACTTCTTCCAGGCTAACTTCCGTCGTGACGCTTTCGATACATCCAAGCTTTCCAAGAAGGCTCGCTGGGGTAACTTCCCTTCATTCTCTGCTGGTTGGGCTATCAGCAATGAGAAGTTCTTTAAGGACAATATCAGTCGTGATGCAGTATCATATTTGAAACTTCGTGGTTCTTGGGGTAAGAATGGTAATGTCAACATCTTGCATGATTATCAGTATTCTTCTCCTATTGCGGCCAATGCTAGTTTCTATCAGTATAATCCATCTATTGGTGATGGTAAGCTGTCTTATGGTTCTAAGCCAACTGGTCTTGCTAATCCTGACTTGACTTGGGAAACCTCTGAGCAGGTAGACTTAGGTCTTGATGCTCGTTTCTTGAATGATCGCTTGACGCTCGGTCTCGACTGGTATCGTAAGACAACCAAGGACCTCTTGATAGAGATTTCACCTCTTCCTGAGATTGGTGTCAGCAAGTCTTTTGTTAATACAGGTAAGGTGTTAAACACTGGTCTTGACTTTGAGATTGGTTGGAAAGACCATATCCGCGACTTCAAGTATTCTGTTACGGTCAATGGTTCAACCTTGAAGAATGAAGTTAAGGAAGTGTCTGATTTGGTTAGCCGTATCAAAGAGATTGGTATCGATGGATTCAATAATGAGTTGAAGCCAACTTTCGAGAAGGGTCATTCTGTCTGGTATTTCCGTGGTTACAAGTATGCTGGTGTTGATGAGAATGGTGACGCTCAGTTCTATACCAAGGATGGTGGACTTACTAAGTCTCCATCTGATGAGGACAAGATGGACTTGGGTGCTGGTATTCCTAAGTTTACTTATGGTATCACCATCAATGCTGAGTACAAGGGCTTCGACTTGACCATCTTCGGTACTGGTTCTGCAGGCAATAAGATTTATAACTTAATGGTTTCTGCCGACCGTCCAAAAATCAATGGTATTGATACATATTGGAAAGACTCTTGGCGTGAAGGCGCAAACAATGCTGGTGCAAAGTATCCTAATATGAGGACTTGGGCTAACAGCTGGAAGTTCTTTAGCTCAAGTGCAGCCGTATTTAGCGGTGCTTACTTCAAGTTCAAGCAGATTCAGCTTGGTTATACCTTGCCTAGAACTCTCACGAGCAAGATTGCCATCAATGGCTTGCGTGTATTCTGTTCACTTGATGATTTCTTCACCATTACCAAGTATCCTGGCGCAGACCCAGAGACCGCTTCTATGAATAGTGGCGCATCTCGTGGTTTTGATAATGGTACTTACCCTACTTCTAAGAAGTTGGTATTTGGTGTGAACGTAACATTCTAATCTTTTTAAATGATACAAACAATGAAGAAGATATTATTTTCAACGATATTAGCCCTGGCTGCCACAGGCACGATGACGCTTACAACATCCTGTGAGGATCAGTTGGACATCGAGCAGAAGGGTGTTGTCCCAATGGAGAAATTCTATAAGACAGATGCTGATGCCGAAGCTGCTCTCGTGGCTGCATACGAGGGATTTATGTGTAATGTAGTAGGCCGCCAGCCAGACGTGGAGGGAAGTCCTGGTATCTATACACCTCATAAGTTGATTCTGAATGAGTGTGGTGATGATATCTTGGCTGCTGGTGAGAACTCTGGTGATAATGAGTTTGGTATCAAATTGAATCAGTTCTATTATGATGCTGAGCTAGATGTGCCAAAAGTATTCTATTCTGGTCTTTATTTGTCTGTGTATACTTGCAATTTGGTTATCAATAATTTCCAGAATGCTGATACCCAGGTAAAGAAGCGTTGTGTAGCTGAGGCTCGTGTGCTTCGTGCTTACGATTACTTCCTTTTGGCTAACTTGTGGGGTACTCCTCCATTTGTAGACCATGTGCTCTCTGCAGCTGACCAGCCTTACAACTGCGATAAGGATCCTGTTAATCCTATGACTCATGAACAGTTGATAGAGTGGGTAGCCAAGGAATGTGATGAGGCTGCCGCTGACCTCGATGAGCGTAAAGGGCAAGATGATAAGGACGGTGCCGTCAAGGTTACTAAGGGCTTTGCTTGGGCTATGGCTGGTAAGGCTTATCTCTTTGCAGGACAGTATGACAAAGCTAAGACTGCTCTTAAGAAGGTTATCGATTCTGGTAAGTATGACTTGATGCCTGGCGATGAGTATATCAACAACTTCCATATAGAGGGAGATGGTGATAAGGAGAAGGTGTTTGAGGTTAACTTCGAGTATAATGCTGGTAAAGGTGAGTGGGCTGGTATGAAGCAGCGTTCTAGCTGGATGGAAACCAACTACTGGAACTGGCGTTCTGATCACTTTGCCGCTGCTCCACAAGCTGTTTATGCTGGAATTGATGGTTGGGGCGGTCTTGGTGTTCCACAGTGGTTTGGCGATGAGTTCTATGCTAATGATGGTGACTCTTATCGCTTGAAGGCTACGCTGAAGAATATTGATGACGCTGTATATAACATGGAGTATGCTGATGCCAAAATAAATGCGATGACGCAGGCACAGAAGGATACAGCTCATGCTATTGGTATCAAGGATCAGTTGAATGGTCTCTATGGTAACTCTACCTGGTTGGCATTTAAGCAGATGATGAAGGCTTCTGATACGGATGGTGCTAAGTATGGTAGTAATACTCGCTTGAACAACTATCTTGTGATGCGTTATGCTGAGGTCCTTTTGAACTATGCTGAGGCTTGTCTCCAGACGGGTGATAATGGTGAGGCTAAGAAGTACATCAATATGATTCAGCAGCGTGCTGGCTCTAAGACTATCAGCGAGACTGTTGACATGGAGGTACTGAAGAGAGAGAAGTCTTACGAACTTTGGCTCGAAGGCTGCCGCTGGTTTGATATCATGCGTTGGAAGGATGCTAAGGCTATTGAGCGTATCAAGAACTCTGGTACTGCTGTTACTCACCTCTTTGACAAGGTATATCGTGCCCCTAAGGCTGACGACAAGAATGTAACTTGGGAGCATGGCACAGAGGCTAATAGCCGATTCTATACCATTACAACTTCTGAGGCTAAGGACAGAGGTGCTGAGGTTGGGTTCAAGGAGGGTAAGCATGAATATCTTCCTTATCCACAAACCATATTGGATAAGAACCCTAACTTGGTTCAGAACCCTGGTTGGAAATAAAATTTGATTTATGTTTCATAAATAGAACCAGACATGATAATAAAGGGAGCGTTTCGCAAGAAACGCTCCTTTTTTCGTGCCGATGGTACATAGGATAAAGTATTTGAAACATGAGACAAAGCATGTTTCGGGATTTTCTTGTAACTTTGCCCCCAAGAATAAACAATTAACAATATTATTATCATCATGAAGACAAAGTCATTTTTCATCTCTCTTATATTTGCCTCAGTGCCTGGTGCATTGATGGCACAGTTGCCTTATCAGAACCCTGCTCTCTCGGCTCACGAGAGAGCAGTGGATCTTTGTGGTCGACTCACGCTGGAGGAGAAAGCTTCGCTGATGCTGGATGATTCCCCTGCCATCCCACGACTGGGCATCAAGCGATTCCAATGGTGGAGCGAGGCTCTGCATGGCGTGGCTAACATGGGCGACGTAACCGTATTCCCTGAGCCTATCGGTATGGCGGCTTCATTTAATGAGGGCTTGGTGTTTAGGGTGTTTGATGCCACATCGGATGAGATGCGCGCCAAGTGGAATGAACTGCAGAAGAGCGGTGGGGACGTAACTCGATTTCATGCCCTCTCGGTATGGACTCCGAATGTGAATATCTTCCGTGACCCTCGTTGGGGACGTGGACAGGAGACATACGGTGAGGATCCATACCTCACCACCCAGATGGGATGCGCCGTGGTGCGTGGCTTGCAGGGACCGGAGACTACCAAGTATCGTAAGCTTTGGGCTTGTGCCAAGCACTTCGCCATCCATAGCGGTCCGGAGTGGGCTCGACATACTGATAACATCACCGACCTTTCACCTCGTGACCTTTGGGAGACTTATCTCCCTGCCTTCAAGTCGCTGGTGCAGGATGCCAAGGTGAGGGAGGTGATGTGTGCTTATCAGCGTTGGGATGATGAGCCTTGTTGTGGTAATACCCGTTTGCTCCAAAATATATTGCGAAATGAGTGGGGATTTAAGTATCTCGTGGTGTCTGACTGTGGTGCCGTTACCGATTTCTGGGAGAATCATAAGGTGTCTAGCAATGCCAAGAACGCTGCTGCCAAGGGTGTGCTGGCTGGTACGGATGTGGAATGTGGATTCAACTATGTGTATAAGTCGGTACCGGAGGCGGTGAAGTATGGTGCATTGACAGAGGAAGAGGTGGACAAGCATGTGATTCGTCTGCTGGAAGGTCGCTTCGATTTGGGTGAGATGGACGATAACAAGTTGGTGTCTTGGTCCAGCATCCCATCGTCTGTGCTCTGTAGCAAGGCGCATCGCCAGTTGTCGCTCGACATGGCTCTCCAAACCATGACGCTCCTCCAGAATAAGAATGATATTCTGCCTCTGAATAAGCAGACCAAGAAAATCGCCTTCATCGGTCCGAATGTGGATAACGAGCCGATGATGTGGGGCAACTATAATGGTACGCCTCGCCAAACCATCACGATTCTCGATGGCATCAAGAGCCGATTGAAGAAGAGCCAGATTGTTACCTTCAAGGGGTGCGACTTGGTAAATGACCAGACGCTCGATTCTTATTACGACCAGTGTTCGATGGATGGCAAGACAGGATTTAAGGGCACTTTCTGGAACAATCGCAAGAGCGAGGGTAAGCCTGTAACCGTAACTTACGAGAAGAACCCGGTCCAGGTTACTACCTACGGTCAGCATTCCTTTGCTCCTAACGTGAAATTGACTGACTTCTCTGCTAAGTACGAGACCGTGTTCCGTCCAAAACAGACGGACAAGGTTTTGTTCGATGTGGCTGGTTGTGGTCATTACGAAGTATATCTCAATGGCGAGAAGAAGGCAGAGCAGTCTATCTGGCGCACCACGGATTCTCGCATCGAGTTTGAGGGCGAGAAGGGCAAGGAATATAAGATAGAGATTCGCTATGCGGATATTCCTACTTATAATGCTGATATCAAGATTAGCATCGGGCATGAGACTCCGATAGATTATACTGCTTCTATCCAAAAGTTGAAGGATTGCGAGACGGTGGTATTTGTGGGTGGTATCGCTCCACAGCTAGAAGGGGAGGAGATGCCTGTGAATCTTCCAGGATTCAAGGGCGGCGACCGTACCGACATTGAGTTGCCACAGGTGCAGCGTGCTTTCTTGCAGGCATTGAAGAAAGCAGGCAAGAAGATTGTTTTCATCAACTGCTCGGGCTCGGCGATGGCATTGACTCCTGAGACTGAGAGCTGTGATGCCATCTTGCAGGCTTGGTATCCAGGTCAGGAAGGTGGCGAGGCTGTGGCTCGTGTGCTCTTTGGTGAGTACAATCCATCGGGCAAGTTGCCAGTTACCTTCTATCGTGACTCCAAGCAGTTGCCTGATTTCAAGGACTACAGTATGAAGGGCAGAACCTATCGCTATATGAACGATGCCCTCTTCCCATTCGGTTATGGCAAGAGCTACACCTCTTTTAATATAGGAGATGCCAAGCTATCAAGCAGTACCTTGAAGAAGGGAGAGCAAATCAAGTTGACCATCCCTGTAAGCAATGTGGGCAAGAAGGATGGCACCGAGGTGGTGCAGGTGTATGTGAAAGACCCTACTGACACCGATGGTCCATTGAAGAGCCTCAAGGCATATCAGCGCATAGAGGTAAAAGCCGGTGCAACAGCTCAAGCCGTCATCTCCCTGGACAGCAAGAATTTCGAACTCTTCGATGCTGCCACTAATACCGTCCGTGCCAAGGCAGGTAACTATGAAGTGTATTATGGCAATAGCTCGGCAGACAAGGACTTGAAGAAGATAATGGTAAATTATGAATATTAAGAAAACTTTATTCTGTGCCTTGGCTTGTTTTTTAGGGGTTGCAGCCTTGGCTCAGAATCCAATCATCAATAGCCAGTTTACGGCAGACCCAACGGCTCGCGTGTTTAATGGGAAGGTATATCTCTATCCTTCTCATGACATACCGAGTCCGATAGAGAAACTGAAGACTTGGTTTTGTATGCCTGATTATCATGTCTTCTCATCTAGCAATCTGACGGATTGGGAAGACCATGGTGTCATCGTATCGCAGGACAAGGTGCCTTGGGTACAGGATGGGAGCTATACAATGTGGGCTCCAGACTGTGTATGCAAGGATGGTAAGTATTATTTCTATTTCCCTGCTGCTCCCAAAGGAGAGGAGAAGGGATTTGGAGTGGGCGTGGCTATCGCTGACCATCCGGAGGGACCGTTTATGCCGATGTGGAAACCCATAGAGGGGGTTCATGGTATAGACCCTTGTGTGTTGATAGATAAAGACAGACAGGCTTATATCTACTGGGCTGGAGCTGGTTTGCACATGGCTAAGCTGAAACCCAATATGATGGAGCTCGCCTCGGAACCAAAACTGGTAGAGGGATTGCCTGAGGGATTCAAGGAAGGACCGTTTGCCTTCGAGCGTAACGGCAAATATTATTTCACCTTCCCTTGGGTACGTGAAAAGGATGGAACCGAAACGCTGGCTTATGCCATGGCTGACCATCCGATGGGACCTTTCACATTCAAGGGCATCATCATGGATGAGTCGCCTACGAAGTGCTGGACCAATCATCATAGCATCGTGGAATATCAGGGACAGTGGTATCTCTTCTATCATCATAATGATTATTCGCCTAAGTTTGACAAGAACCGCTCGGTGCGAATCGACTCTCTGAACTTCAATCCTGACGGAACGATACAGAAGGTGATACCTACACTAAGAGGTGTGGGATTGACGAAGGCACGTTCGCATATTCAGATTGACCGCTATTCTGCGCTGCAAGGCAAGGGTATTGGTATTGAATATCTGGATAAAAACAACTGTTTTGCCGGATGGAAGACTCTCTTCTCTAAATCGAATACAGCTCTTATATATAATAAGGTGGATTTCGGTAACGAGAAGGTGGAAGAAATCACCGTTCGTGCCAAGTCTTCAAAGGGCGGTGTGCTCGTTGTCAGAGCCGATGGCACGAAGGGTAATATCATCGCTAAAGTGAAGATTCCGAAGTCGGCAGGCTGGAAGAATGTCCGTGCCCAGGTGCTTCATGCTCCTCTAGGCGTCCATGCTTTACACGTATCCTTGCAGAGTGGTGCCGACGTAGAGGTAGACTGGCTGGGCTTTGATGCTTTGCCTTGGGATAAAGGAGCTTTCGAAACTCATCAGTATCGCAATCTCTTTGCCGAAATGGGCTATAAGCAGGCTGATATTGACAGGAAGGTGAACGAAGTGTTCAATGATGTGTTCTACGGTAAGAACAAGGTTTATTTCGAAGTGGGCGATTCCATGGGATATGTCAGCGATGTAAAGAACAATGATGTGAGAACCGAAGGCATGTCGTATGGAATGATGGCTGCCGTGCAGTTTGGCAAAAAGGACATCTTCGACCGCCTCTGGCGATGGAGCAAAAGATACATGCAGCATCAGGAAGGACCTTATAAGGGCTATTTCGCATGGAGCTGTAAGACTGATGGAACGAGAAATGCGCAGGGAGCCGCATCTGATGGTGAACTCTATTTCGTAACTTCGCTCATCTTTGCATCCAACCGATGGGGCAATGATACAGGTATCAACTATCTGAAGGAAGCGCAGAATATTCTGGATTGCAGCATGCAGAAGGCGGGTATGGACCGCACAGCTCCGCTTATTAATCTCGAACATCAGCTCATCACCTTTACGCCCGATCATTGGGGCGGGAAGTTTACCGATCCTTCTTACCATCTCCCTGCCTTTTACGAGGTTTGGGCTAAATGGGCTAACGATGGACGTTCTCAGTTCTGGAAGGAGTGTGCTGAGAAAAGCCGTGAGTTCCTGCATAAGTGCATCAATGAGAAGACGGG